>WLWD01000014.1_pt1 | contig 237462 bp, 227 predicted proteins | sample 6712731 | NCBI WGS metagenome assembly WLWD01 (sample SAMN12718690, study PRJNA576275) | sponge metagenome | isolation source: marine sponge | host: Mycale hentscheli | place: New Zealand: South Island, Marlborough, Capsize Point | collected 2014-11-01
TCCCAAGCCTTGGTATGATGAGTCTTTATAACGGTAATGCCAAGCCCGGACCTTTTGATATCGATGGCGGTGCCTGGGATAAAGTTCAGGAAACCACGATGAGCCTTAGACCACAGGTTGGCGGCTTCTTCGATTATGGTGGTACATTTAATTCTCTGAAAAATGGTGAAATGCTTGCTATGTGTGGCATTGGTGACTGGATCACGGGAGTACTTGAAAAAGATGGTGCGCCGGTTGCTTCGGTGGTTCCCAAGGAAGGTGGAATCCAGTGGACCGAATCCTATTGCATTGGTAAAGGTTCTGAAAAAGCTGGTTTAGTGAATCAGTTTATCCAATACATGCTTTCCCCAGAGGGGCAGGTAAGATCTGCGGAAATGGCAGCATATCCTGGGTTTTGTGTGACAAATGGTGGTGTATCTGCCTTGCAGGCAGCGAACATGACTGAAGCCCAGCGAACCGGCCAGGTTGAGGGGGCGATAAATAACCCGATTCGATTGATCGAAGAAGGGCGTATTCATTATCGGGACATTCCACAGCGACAGTCGCTGGAAGATTGGAACGATTTTTGGTCAGAATATAAGAATGCGTAATTTCGCTTATGCGGTGATCAAGTGGCGATATTTGTTACAATATCGCTTGGTAGTTCAGCGAACGGCGGGTGGGAAACCACCCGCTTTGTATTTTTGGGTATGGCTTGAGATATGGCTTAAGAGATGAAAATAAATACTCAAAAAAAGGCGGTTGGAAGAATAGGCAGTAAAGTCGATGGTTATGCGCTGACGTGGCGACTACCGGTTATTTTTTGGCAGCTTCTATTTTTTGTTGGGCCTTTATTGTTCACCATTGCGATGACCTTCTTTCTGGTGAAGAACTACCGCATGACCGAAGCCTTTGAAATGAAGAATTGGGTAAAGATGATGGGGAAAGGTTATTTCTGGGATTCCTATTTTCTCACCATTGGCCTTGCATCTCTTGCCACGGTAGTCGCGAGTTGTCTGGCATTCCCAGCGGCCTATGCATTGGCGTTTAAGGTTTCAGAAAATACCCGTCGGTGGGCAATTTTCTTTCTCATTATACCTTTCTTCACCAGCTATCTGGTGAGGACTTTTTCCTGGTATGTCATCCTCGCCGAATCTGGCGTTGTAAATAACGTATTGGGTTGGGTTGGGCTCGGCCCTTATACCATGCTGAATACGAAGTTTGGCACTATGGTGGGTTATATGACACTAACGCTGCCTCTGGTGATTATTTTGCAAACCCTGCCCATCGCTAACGTGGATCGGCGTTTGGTGGAGGCCGCTCAGAATCTGGGTGCGAATGGTTTTTGGACCATTGTAAAAGTGATTATTCCATCCGCCAGGGTGGGACTGATTATTGGCGCGGTTTTTTGTTTTATTTTATCGTTTGGTGATTTTGTTAGCCCTTATTATCTTGGTGGGTCGAAGCCGCCGACCCTACCAATTATGATTATTGATACCACGAAGTCAGGTCAACAATGGCCAAGGGCTGCGGTAGTGGCGGTGATCATGATGTGATCATGATGGTGACGTTGATGGTTGTGGCTTTTGCATCGATTAAATATGCCTACCGTAAAAAGTCATGAGAAATTCTGAACGCATAATTCGGGCAATACTGATCGTTTATCTGGCCTTTATTTTTATTTTTATTTTTACACCCATCGTCACCAGCATTATTTTTTCCTTTAACTCCGATCGTTTTCCCACTCTTCCCCTTGGTTCATTCACGCTTAAGTGGTACGAAACCATTTACAGTGATCCAGATGTGTGGGAAGCCGCGAGGAACAGTCTTATTGTGGCGGTCTCAGTGGGTATCCTGTCCACAATCATTGGTTTTTGCACTGCCTATACTGATTTTCGATACCAGTTTCGGTTCAAGAATACCTATCTTGCATTAGCCTTATTACCCCCCACAGTGCCCCTGATTATTTTGGCGTTGGCGATGCTGGCCTGGTTTTCAAAGATTGGTGTGTCTGGTCAGCTTTGGACCATTATCCTGGCCCACACCGTGTTGTGCGCTCCGTTTGCCATGGCGGTCATTCGATTACGCTTGCAGCAGATGGATGCGGATTTGGAGTCCGCTGCCTGGAATCTGGGCGCTAGTGAATGGGCTGCGATGAAAGAAGTCGTTATCCCATTTGCCACGCCTTCCATTATTTCTGCGCTGTGCCTAACCATGGCGGTTTCATTCGATGAGTTTGCCGTGGCCTGGTTTGTGTCGGGGCTGAACAAAACTATCCCGGTCATTATTCTTGAAATTTTGCAGGGTAATATCGATCCCCAAATTAATGCCATTGGTACATTTGTATTCTTTACTTCGATGACACTGGTAATTATTGCGCAGCTATTTTTTAGTTTTCGCTCTCCTAAAACACCTTAAGGACTCATGGGTAAGGAATCATGAGTCGGATTAGAAAAAAGTGATATGAAAGCAACTGAAGAAATTATGGGTGATATGCATCAGGAGCCTCAAATCGTTTTCGAGAATGTCGTTAAGTATTTCGGTGATGTGGCGGCCGTGCAAAAAATGAATCTGAGTATTCAAAAAGGAGAGTTTATCGCCATTATGGGATCCAGCGGCTGTGGAAAAACCACCACGCTTCGCATGCTTGCAGGCATGGAAACCCCAACTGAAGGAGAGATACGGTTAAATGGTGAACGTATCAATGAGCTCAAACCATCGGAGCGAAATACTCCCATGGTCTGGCAGTCTTTAGCGCTTTTTCCATTTCTTAATGTGATAGAAAACGTTGAGTTTGGCTTGAAGATGCGAGGAATTGAAACCGGGGAGCGTCGACGCCGAGCTCTCGAATGGCTGTCGAGGATGGAAATCGAAGAATTTGCAGATCGGTCCATTGATCAGCTCTCCGGTGGGCAAAGGCAGCGGGTCGCTTTGGCCCGGGCGTTGGTTACAGAACCACCGGTACTGCTGCTCGATGAACCTTTAAGTGCACTGGATGCAAACCTGGTGGTGCGCATGCAAGGTATGTTGTCCCGTTTACAAAAGGAGTTGGGCATTACGTTTGTGTATGTTACCCACAGTCAATCTGAAGCATTTGCCATGGCTGATCGGGTGGTGATTATGAGCAAAGGCGTTATCGAACAAATTGGTACTCCCCAAGAGGTGTACAGGAAGCCAGCAAGCCAATTTGTTGCCAATTTTGTTGGCTCCAACAATATTCTTAGCGGGAGTCTTCAATCAATGGATGGGTCCAGCGTTACAATCGATACAGAAATTGGTTTAGTACAGGCAAACTTGCCGGTTGATCGTGCATGTCTGCAAGGCTCCCATCTGGGGCTAGTGATCAGCGCAGATGCCATGAGTTTGTCAGTGGATGATGATTCGTCCAATTCCAGCCGTACCCATATCAACCAAACTCATGCCGATCAGCCCAGTGATAATCAGTTTCGCTGTCGGTTGATCAGTGAGGAGTTCGTTGGCGCCATGGTAACCTTATTGGTAGAGACGGACAGCGGTTTCGAGCTGCGTATACAGTTGTTTCAAAAGGAGCTGGATCAAATTGGATTTAGTGAAAGCGCATCAAATAATGGCACTTTTCTTTGGGTTTCGTGGTCCAGGGAAAGTGTCTATATTCTTCCCTAATGAAAGAGGTCCGTTATGCGAGAACCGAACCCACCGATGAAACACATCGTTTTGACATCCCATCCCACCGGTGATCAAACACCGATTGGGATTCAATGGGGCGCACCGGATGCAGCAAGAAGAGGTCCAGTGGTCGCTACTCCGGCGGGTTCTGGAGAACGAAATGCCATTGGTGCCTATTCAGGCTCCTATGCGGTTTATCGCGCTTTGGCGGTGGCAGCAGGCAGCCTTGATCCACTTCATAAACCCGATCTGACCAATACCGCTCCGGCGATGCAGATTGGTCCTTTTGTGCAATGGAGTGACCCTCACAAAATTGTCTCCATTGACCCCTGGGGGCATGTCGTGGGGGAATCGTTTGCCAGTTTCATTGAGGATGGAGTAGATGTGAGACCCACTATTGCTATTACTCGTGCCAGATTGAGCGTGCCTGAACTCATCAACCCCAGACCAGTCAGCTCTGAATCAAGTCATTTTGAATCTGCTAGCTCGAAGTCAAATGGAGATGGAGATTCATTGAAACCGGATGGGGTCGTGTTACTGGAGTCTGGGGAGGTGAATGTGATTAAAATTGCCATTGAACCAGTGTGGTACTTACCCGGCATTGCAGAGCGGTTTAATACTGATGAACATGCATTAAGACGAACGTTGTTTGAGCAAACCGGAGGGATGTTTTCAGAGTTGGTGACTCGCCCTGACTTGAAGGTTTTTCTACCACCCATCGGTGGTATTACGGCCTATGTATTTGGTGAAATAGAAGCGATCACAGACCCGGCAAAGCAGTTATCCTGCCGGGTCCATGACGAATGTAATGGTTCGGATGTATTCGGATCAGATATCTGCACTTGCCGTCCATATTTGGTCTATGGCATTAAAGACGCCATTGCTTCTGCCCAGCAAGGAGGAGCAGGATTAATTATTTACAACCGAAAAGAAGGTCGTGCATTGGGTGAGGTGACAAAGTTCCTTGTTTATAATGCGAGGAAGCGCCAAACCGGCGGTGATACTGCGGAACATTATTTCGAGCGAACAGAATGTGTTGCTGGAGTGCAGGATATGCGGTTTCAGGAGTTAATGCCTGATGTATTGAATTGGTTAGGGATAACGCGGATCGACCGGTTTATTTCGATGAGCAATATGAAATACGACGCCGTCACCTCCCAGGGCATAGAAATTATCGAACGGGTTCCTATCCCCGAAGATAGTATTCCCCCCGACGCTAAAGTCGAAATGGATGCGAAGAAAGCCGCGGGATATTTCACTGATGGTGATGTTCCAACCGAGCGGGAATTACAGCAAAAACACGGGCGTGATCTGGAAGAATACTGATCTGGAAGAGTGCTGGAAGAAAGCACTGAAAGTGATTGGTTTTCCCTGAAAGTTTTGGATTAACGAGAAGAATGACATCCCACAGAATTATCTTATGCTGGTTCCACGTTGAAAATTCGCCTTTAGGAGTTTTCATTTGGTAAAAAGCGACACTAAAAAAAGCGACACGAATGCATTGGACCAGCTGTTTTCTGCAGAAGCAGTAAGGCAACGTTGTTATCAGGTGGGGGAATTCGCTGAACGAAATCAGACGAAATGGTTTTCGTATCACCCCGAAAAGCTTGGTGATTGTATTCATCGGGTAGTTGGGGTCTGCGTGGAAAACTACCCGAGTCTAGATATTCCACTGCATAGCCGATGGCGGCACTTTGTGGTTCAGAAAAAGGAAAATCCGTCTGTGTCAACGGATCTTTGGGCCCACCATGTGAGTGGTTTTAGCGTAAATAGGGAGGCATTGGCGAAGAGTGCCATTGATCTGGCGTTTGTTAGCGTCTTACTTGATGCTGGAGCAGGAGGAAGCTGGATTTATCATGATTCAATTACCGGGCAGCGACTATCACGCTCTGAAGGGCTGGCAGCGGCCAGTATCAATTTCTTTTTTAAACATCTTGCCAGATTTGACTCGAACCGGGGATGGTGGGTGGATGCTCATGCACTGGAAACATTGTCCATTCATCAGCTTGCCGAGGGGTTTCAATCCAGTGACACCAATCCATTGATTGGGCTATCTGGGCGACTGGAGTTGCTAAAGGGGTTGGGAAGGGTTCTATCAAAGAGTAACGTACTCTCTCGACCCGGAGATTTGTATGATCAATGCATTGCATTGTCTCAACAGGAGGACAGAGGAAAAGAAGCAAGAAATCAACAAAGTCACACTATTGCTGCGGCCTCAATTTTGCGATTGATTTTAATGGGTTTCGGGGACATCTGGCCAAGCGGCTATGATCACAAAGGGGTTAATCTGGGGGATTGCGGCTATTACAATGGGGTAGAGGGTGAAGCAGGCACAGATGGTATTGTTGCGTTTCATAAGCTATCCCAGTGGTTAAGTTACTCTCTTGTTGAACCGTTGGAATGGGGAGGGTTTAAAGTAACCGGGCTTGATGAATTGACTGGCTTACCTGAATACCGAAATGGAGGATTGTTGCTGGATAGCGGTGTGCTTCAGGTTAAAGAAAGGATCGAAGATAAGGTTGAAGATAAGACCAGGGGTTCGGGGATACTGGCGCGACCACTGGCTTTAGCATCTGAGCCAGTGGTGGAGTGGAGAGCGCTTACGGTGTATTTATTGGATAAAATTGCGGAAGGGGTTCGCACTGAACTTGGCAAGAACTCTGAGGAATTACCCCTTTGCTCTGTTCTGCAAGGTGGTACGTGGGCAACGGGTCGAATACTTGCCATGGAAAAACGAGGGGATGGTTCTCCCCCATTGAAACTGGCTATTAACGGTACGATATTTTGATTAGTCACTGATTCATCATCAAATGTTATTCGACATTTCACTTTTATTGAATCTGAAGATCACTATGTCGCCTGTTCTGATTTTCTTTCCTGGCTCTCTTACCTGACTCTCTTACCTGACTCTCTTACCTGATTGTCGGTTAATACCAATAAATTTTAGTGCATCCCCCAGAAGAGCGTAGCCCACCCTGCACCAGCAAGAAAAGGACCAAAAGCAATGGGTGTTCTGGGTTGGTTATGTTTTAGTAATATCTTTATCAATCCAAATAGTATTCCAGAGATAGAAGACAGGAGTATGATCATGGGTAACAATTCCCACCCCGTCCATGCACCGAGCGCAGCAAGTAACTTAAAATCCCCATAACCCATGCTTGGTTTTCCAGTGATCAGTCGATGTATATGATAGATGAGCCAGAGTGAACAATATCCAAAGACGGCGCCTAATACAGCAGACTCTAGCGTGTTAAACAGGGATGAGTAATTTGCAATAAGCCCTATCCATAGCAACGGAAGGGTAAGATTGTCTGGCAACAACTGGGTTTCAATATCGATAAAACAAAGGCTGATCAAGAACCAGCAGAATACCAGTGCAAACAATAAGGCGACAGTGGGACCAAATACGAAACCCGCATGAAGCGTCATTGCTGCGGTGATGCATTCAATTAATGGATATCGGATTGATATCTTCTTTTCGCAGGAGTGACACTTTCCGCCTAACCACACGTAACTAATCACAGGAATATTATGTCTGGGGTTTACCGGTGTCGAGCAATGGGGGCAATTTGATCGGGGCCAGATCAGATTGCAGGGAGGCTTTTCTTCCTCATCCAAATCGAGTAGTCCGTAACAGTAAGAATGTTGTTGATAACGGATCATGATGGGAAGACGATGTATGACCACGTTAATAAAGCTCCCAACGCAGACTCCGAGTAATCCAAAACCGAAATAGAAAAGCAAAAGAGTATTAGATTGAATAAATGTCAAAATTAAGGCGTCCTGTCGGTTTTGATATCTGGCTAAATTGTAACTGTTCAAGTTGCGCGGGTTTTCGTCGAAGTTCAACTATCGAAGTTCTAGAGTCGATGCGCACTCCAACTTCCATTCATACCATTACAGAAATTTTCATTCGTCGACGTATCTTCAGTAGTAGATGAATCGGTTGATGTTGAAGATTCACTTGAAGCGACGAATGTGCCGAGCATTTGAGTGATCGAGGCGGTACCTGCGAATGTGGTGGTAGAAACATTGTTAGTGACCGTAAATGTAACGAACCCATTGGCCGCTGTTCCTGTCAGGGTACCGCTGGTAAGGCAGGTTGCCTTGGTGTCGCCAATGGTCGCGACTCCATTGATAATGTCATCCGAAGTCAATACAATGCTGAGTAGAAGAGTGGCTGGAGAGCTGTTGTCTGAGGCTGTTATCTCACCTTGCCAATTCCCTGCGACATTGGTAAAGCTTGGACCGCCAGATGTTGTTGCACTATCTCCGCTAGTGCAAGCGACCATGGATAGGGAACAAAAGAGTATAAAAAACAGCCTGGTATGACTCCTTGTAATCCGGAGATGTGTAGAAAATATCATCGGTATCCTTACCTGTTGATTATGGAGAGTGGAAGGATAACACTGAAGGAGTGAAAAGTATGACTATTTTTCGACAATCTGAAATATCTTCCAGGATAGAAGTATCACTGATTGTATTTTGTCTTTTAGCGACTAGTCCTTTTGTAACCGAAAATTCGTCAGCCCGAAGTAACTCCGATGCTGTTACATTAAATTTCGAAAAGGCAGATATCGAAGGGTTTATTGCTGCCATTTCCCAGATAACCGGGAAGAGCTTTATTATTGATCCTCGAGTGAAAGGACGAATCACTGTTGTTTCCGGGGCTCCCCTTGATCCTTCCGTTATTTACGATGTATTCCTCTCCGTTTTGGAAGTACATGACTTTTCCGCAGTTGAATCTGGGGATGTCGTGAAAATCATCCCACTCAGTAAGATCAAGGGCGTTCCAACACGAACATCTTTCGATGACCCGGGAAATAATGCCGATGAACAAATTACCCAAATTTATCAACTGCAGCATGCATCAGCGAATGAACTAGCTCCATTGATACGGCCACTTTTGCCCCCAACCAGCCATTTTGCAGTACATGTCAGAACCAATACGCTAATTGTCACAGACACGGTGGGCAATATTAAAAGGGTGTTGAGTATTATTGAAAATATCGATAAACCAAATCGTCATTCCGATATCAATATCGTGTTTTTGAAGTACGCAAAGGCCAGTAGTCTTGCCCAGGTGTTATCACAGCTTGCGACTGTAATTCAGCTGCAAACAGACCCTGCAGCAGCTCCCACCCAACAATCCAGAGGGATCGTTATACAATCGGATCCTGAAACCAATTCATTGATCGTTCAGGCCCCGCCGGCGCAATTCGTTAAATTAAAGGCAGTCATCAACGAACTCGATATCGATCGAAACCCCTCTTCCAATATCCATGTGCTTTATCTCAAACATGCAAAAGCCAAAGAGCTTACTGGTATTCTCAATACGGTCATACAGAGTAAGAATGTGGGTTCCGATTCTGCGAATAATGGATCAACCATTACTATCCAGGCGGATGAGCAAACCAATGCGTTAATTCTCCGTGCGGGAGAAGAGGCGTTTAAGGATCTGAAAATTGTAGTAGACAAACTGGATATCCGGAGAGCGCAGGTGTACGTTGAAATGATTATTGCCGAGGTGACCCAGGGTAAGGAGTCGGATATTGGCGTCCAGTGGAATTTGAATAATGGGCTTGGCTTAAATGGAGAGACGAGTATCAATGGGGATCAGATTGCGGCGTCAACCAGTTTTACGACTCAAACGGGTGGTATTGCACTGGGTTTTATCAATCGATTCGTGTTTGACCTTGCCGGGAACCTTGTTCCTGATTTAGGACTGGTGTTACGTGCACTGAGAAGCAATGCCAGTGCCAATATTCTGTCCACGCCAAATTTACTAACACTGGATAACGAAGCTGCTGAAATTACAGTAGGGCAGGAAGTCCCTTTTATCACCGGACAATTCGTCTCAAACGCAAGCACGACGTTATCCGACACTGATAGTGCAACGGCGACAACTACGGGTGTTGTGAATCCGTTTCAAACCATCGAGAGGAAAGATGTGGGGTTAAGCCTAAGGATCACGCCCCAGATTAATGAGGGTGATGTCATTCAACTCGATATCGAGCAGACTATTTCCAATGTGAGCAGAACCACTTTACAGGGTGCCTCCGATTTGGTGACAGATAATCGTTCGATCAAAACCAAGGTACTGGTCGATGACGGGCAGATCATTGTTTTGGGAGGGCTGATTCGTGATAGCGTAGTGGACACTTACGAGTATGTCCCGGGGCTTGGCAAAATTCCACTGCTGGGGGCGCTGTTCAGGAGAAAATCAAAAGCGAATGCTAAAACAAACTTAATGGTTTTTCTGAGACCCAAGGTTATTCGCTCGCAGGCGGACATGTTGAGTCTAACGAAGGGAAAGTATCAGATGATTAGACAGAAGGAAGTCGTAAGTCAACCCGATACAAAGGAACTAATTAGAGAAGTAAAAGGTCCGATTCTTCCCAGAGTCAATTGGGAAACCGGTCAATTTGAGAAGGAGCGAGTCGAAGCAACATCACCTAATGAACCTAAAAGTCAGGTTGTCCGCGTGAAGGAATCTGGAAGAAAATAATGCAAGGAAACTCAGTAAAAAGGCGGTGTTCCATACTGGCTGTATCTAGACTGGCTGTATCCAGTGTGGGTTTACTTTCAACGTATATTGCTCTTGTTAACTCATAGAGGGATGGGCACAATGACGATTTCCCCCAAGGATGGTAGTTTAATAAGTTTGGCGACTTCAAAACCTTTCGTTGAAGAACGTGACTGGTTTGCCTTATCAGATTCAAACTGGACCAATCGAATTCCCTATCATTTCACGAAGCACCATAAAGCAATGGTGGTTAATGAAAAAGACGGCGTATTATCGGTGATTCACTCGCCGACTATTTCAGTGGAGACGGTAGAGGAGATAGAGCGCCATTTTCGACTGAGAGTTGAACTTTATCAGGTCGAAGAAGAAACATTTAATTCGGTGTTGCGAAGGGTTTATGACAAGGGGCAGTCTGCTGCGACTCAGATGGTTGAAGACCTGGGAGAGGAGGAAGACTTTTCCATGCTTACTCAGGAGCTACCTGAAATAATGGATCTTTTGGAGTCCGTCGATGATGCCCCGATTATTCGACTGATTAATGCATTATTAACTCAGGCGATTCGGGAGGACGCCTCTGATATTCATCTGGAGGCTTTCGAATCCAGTTCAATTGTCCGTTTTCGCATAGATGGCCTGTTAAGAGATGTCGTCGACCCTCAAAGGAGGTTACACAGTGCTTTGGTATCCAGAATTAAAGTGATGTCCAAACTGGATATCGCAGAAAAACGTTTACCCCAGGATGGGAGGATGTCTCTTAGAGTAGGTGAAAAACAAATTGATGTTAGAGTGTCTGTTTTGCCGACTCAACATGGAGAGCGTATTGTTCTCAGGTTGCTCGATAAGCAGGCTTTGCGTTTTCGGATTGATGGCTTGGGGATGAGAAGCAAGCTTGCAAAAAGCTTCGAAGAATTGATCCATTCGCCCCATGGTATTTTTCTTGTGACAGGACCGACTGGATCAGGGAAGACCACTTCATTGTATGCCGGGATCTCGGTGTTGGATAAGGATAAACTCAATATCCTGACTATTGAGGATCCTATCGAGTATGACCTCGACGGAGTGGGTCAGACTCAGGTTAACTCAAAAATTGATTTCACTTTTGCTATGGGCCTTAGATCTATCTTGCGTCAGGATCCGGATGTAGTACTTATTGGAGAGATCAGGGATTTGGAAACCGCAGAAATCTCTGTTCAGGCCAGTTTGACAGGACACTTAGTGCTTTCTACGCTGCACACGAACACAGCTATTGGTGCAGTCACCCGATTGCTCAACATGGGCGTAGAGCCATTTTTAATCTCTTCCAGTTTGATTGGTATTCTTGCCCAACGTTTGGTTAGGAAACTTTGTCCTAATTGTAAACAGCTTGTTGAGCCTGGCGGAGGAATTGGTGTTTGGGAAGACACCGGTTTCTCAAACAGAGTGTTCCAAAGGCATTACGAGCCCAGGGGTTGTCAAACCTGTGCTTTTACTGGGTATCGGGGGAGAACGGGTATTTACGAATTGATCATTGTTGATGATACCCTCAGATCGATGATTCATGAAAAACGACCAGAACATGAAATGCTGGCTCATGCACGGTTAACGAGTGTTGGTATTCAGGAAAGTGGGCTAGAGCTGGTAAAGGCTGGTATCACAAGTACCGGGGAGTTGACCCGGGTTACGGTACAGTAGAGGTCGCATCATGCCTGTCTACGAATACGTTGCTTTGGATGTTAAAGGACGAACCCGAAAAGGAATGGTCACGACGGACAATGCCAAAAAGGCGAGACAAGGTCTGCGGGATCAGGGCCTTTTCCCCGTTACCGTTTTCACTCAAAGTAACACCAAAAACAAAGAAAGGGGTTTCACAAGCAGGTTAAAGCTAAATGATACGAACCTGTCCATTATCACCAGGCAGTTTGCCATTTTACTGTCATCCGGATTAACCATTGAAGATTGTTTTAGTGCATTGGTGAATCAGGAAGAGAACCACCAAATTAAATCCATGCTCTCTAACATTAAGGAAAAAGTGATCGAAGGGCATACACTGGCATCCGCATTCTCTAGCTATCCCCGAACGTTTTCTGAGCTGTATATATCCACCGTGGAAGCTGGAGAGCAAACTGGAAAGTTGGCGGAAGTGATGGAAAGGCTTGCACAGTATATTGAAAATCGATTAGGGATTAGTCAGAGAATTACCACTGCGCTTGTCTATCCGATTATCCTGATTATAGTATCCATACTAATTGTCAGTGGATTGATTACTTTTGTTGTACCGAAGGTCGTGTCTGTTTTCAATGACACCGGGCAAACGCTACCCTGGTTAACCCGGGTTCTGATAGCTGTTAGCGAGTCCGTCATGCGAAATGGATTATCCATGATTGGGGTGATTGTGGTTTTCATTGTGATTTCCGCGTCAATCTTTCGACAGGAGCTACCCCAATTGTGGTTGCATGGAATTTACTTAAAACTCCCGGGTATCAGAAAACTGAGCCAAAGTATAAATGCAGCTCGTATGGCGAGGACCTTGTCGATCATGACAGGGAGTAACGTGCCTCTTTTGACCGCTTTGGAGGCTGGAGCCAAAGTGATTGCGAATCGGAGAATGCGATATAGCCTGAGGCAGGCAACAACAGAAGTTACTGAAGGTGCTAGTTTACATAGGGCGCTAGCGCGAGCAGGGCATTTTTCTCCTCTGATGATTCAAATGATCCAAAGTGGGGAAAAAAGTGGGCGGCTTGTCGAAATGTTGGAAAAATCAGCCACAGCAACCGAGCGACAAATTGAATCCCGTATTACCATCGTTGTGAGTTTTTTTGAGCCATTAATGATTCTGGTGATGGGCGTGTTGGTGATGCTAATTGTTCTTGCGATTCTGCTTCCTATTTTCGACATAAACCAGATCATCAGTTGATGAGCGAATCTACTGACAAAGTGAAAACAACACAGCAAACAACGTAACAAATAACACAAAATTACATCAAAAATGGAGAGGTCCATGGAGTGGAACCAAAATCGGTATTTTGAAAAAGAAAAAGATCGCCAGAATGGGTTTACGTTGATAGAAATAATGGTGGTTGTTGTGATTATCGGAATACTCTCGACCCTTATTTTACCTCGGGTGCTCGGCAGGCAAGAGCAGGCATTTATTACCAAGGCGAATAGTGATATCCAATCTTTAACCAATGCGCTTAAGCTTTACAAACTCGATAATTATCAATACCCAGCCACTGATATGGGGCTGGAGGCGTTGATCGTTAATCCAGGAACAGGAGCAAAGAACTGGAAAGAGGGAGGATATATTGATCGACTACCCAAGGATCCATGGGGTAGCGATTACCAGTATCTGTCTCCTGGGGAGCATAACGCTTTTGATTTGTGGTCATTCGGCCCTGATGGCGTAGCTGGCGGACAGGATAATAATGCAGATATAACAAGCTGGGTCTCTACCCATTAGAGTATTTACGTTCCGGCAGACACTGATGACAGGACGGTGCAAGGAGAAACCGGTTTTTTCCCAACATGGTTTTACGCTGATAGAAATTATGGTTGTCTGTGTATTGGTTGGAATTGTGAGTTCACTCGCGATTTCCAACCTGGTTGTCAATGATGACAACGCAGCTCGCTCTGAAGCAATCAAATTTGCCGAAGCAATTGATTTGATTCGGGAAGAAAGTACGCTCTCAGGGAAAAAAATGTCCATTGGTTTCGTTGGTCCATCTGCCGATGCAATTGGTGGTGCATTCGGGCGGGGATATCGATTCTATATCTATCAGCAAGGATGGCAGGAATACGACGATAATTTTTTTCATCATACACTATTTCCTGATGGAATCAGCGCCTCCCTGTTATTGCCTCCTGGTGGCGGTGATTCGATTGTTATTGACCCTGTCGGGATGATTTCAAATTTTACCGCCTCATTTTTGGGAAGCAGATATCGTTATGACATCAAGATTAATGATGAGCTAAATGTGGTGGTAACGGAAAGTTTGCTCGGTGAGTAGCATGACTCATGGTGTTATCCAGATTACGAAATGGGTAAGTCAAACGTTGAGTAGTTCAAAAAAAGGGCGATCCTTCAATGAAGGATTTACGCTGCTGGAAGTGCTTGTTTCGCTAGCCATTGTCGCAGTTGGGATCGCTGCGTCAGCGAAGATGATTACCCAGAGCATCACCATTCGAGATGAGATCGAAAAGAGATTCATCGCCAATTTGGTGTCAAGCAACTATCTAAACAGGCTGCTGGAATCTCATGCCTGGCAGAATCCAATGAATGGAGCCAGCGAAAATATGGCAGGTTACGAGTGGGAAGTAAGAGTCGAACAGTCGACGACACCGAATACGGACATTGTGCGGATTGATGTTAGTGCAAGTCTCAATCAGACAGAAGGATATGGCAGCTTATTCTACTACAAGGCAAATCTCAATCAGAGGTCTAACGATAACTGATAGTGTAATGAATATTACAGCACTCATTAAGTCTGAAGGTTTCAGCTTGCTTGAAATGCTAGTGGCCATTTCAATATTTTCAGTGATATCGCTGTCAGTTTTTTTGACAATGGATCAGTATTTTTCTACCACAGAGATTCTCAGTCAGCGTGAAGAGCAGTTCGCGACGATGAACCGTTTTTTTCAGATGATTGAGCGGGATGTTCAGTATGCCGTAAATCGAAAGGTAAGGAATCCATATGGGGAATCTCAGGCAGCCATTGTGGTTGGGCCTGTCGATGATAACGAGTTGTTGTCATTCACTAGTTCATTCCCGGATTACAGTCATGAAGGCCTAAGCAGGCTGGTTCGGGTCAGCTGGAGTTTCCATGACGGTGACATAGTCCGATCATACTGGCAGGTGCTTGATCAGGTCCAGGATACAGAGCCCATTCGCCACAAAATATTGACAGGCGTTAAAGACGTTCAATTGGTGATCAAACCTGATCTGGAGGCAGCGAAGGAGGTTGATAGCACTAACATGAAATATCACATGGAACTTCTTATTACCCCGCAAAGTGGGGTGGTTATCAACCGACAAATCAGGTTTTTTGGTGAATTCTGAGAAACAAAAAGGAGTGGCCCTGGTACTGGTACTACTGAGTCTGACACTACTGGCTTCTGCGGGTAGTTATCTAATCCATGATGATCACAAGGCAATAAGGCGCGTTGAAAACCAACGTGATTATTTGCAGGCTCATTATCTTGCTGAAAGTGGATTGCAATGGGTAAAGTTGGTGTTGCAAAAAGATGGAGAATCGTCAACAACGGACCACCTAAATGAACCGTGGAACACATTGGCCCAGCCTGTCGATGTGGAAAATGGAGCATTGAGCATCGAAGTACTTGATGCCCAGAGCAGATTCAATATCAATAATTTACAAAATGATGCCGGAGGGATTTGGCTTTCGGGTTTGGAAAATCTGCTGGAAATGGTCGATCAGCCTCCCGGGTTGGCAGCGAAGATTAAGGATTGGATAGATGAGGATGCTAATCCAACAGGTTTTGAAGGGGCCGAGGATGATGACTATTTGCTCCACGACCCGCCGATGAGAGCGGCCAATAGCGCTATGGGAGATATTAGTGAACTACTATTGGTTAAGGATATTGATATGGAGATATTTGAAAAAATAAGCCCCTTTTTAGCGGCAATACCCACGACGAATTTGAGGATCAACGTCAATACCTGCCCGGACTTACTATTCGGTATTATGGGTCGTACCGTGCTGCCCGAAGGAGTTGGCCGCGCGTTGGTAGCGGGTCGAGGGGAGGGTGGTTATCTTTCCGTAGACGAGTTTATTGCTGCCACTGAATTGGCGTCTCATGGCGATGTGGCTGTCAGCCTGGCTGATGTTTCCAGCTCATACTTTTTGGTTAATGTGACTAGCTCATTTGGGAGAATTATCATTAAAAATCGCTATCTTTTGAAAAGGAGCGTTGAGGAAAAGGTATATGTCGACATCGTTCGGGTTACCAGTGTCTCATGAGCATATATATTCATCTTGAACCGCCTTTTGAGTACCTTGTTACGGATACCAATGGGAGGGAAAAGTCGCGTGGCCAACTGGATAAGTTGGAAGATGTCTCCGGAATAAAAGCCAGAGGTCCAAAAATTGGTGTGGTACCGGGCCAGTGTATCAACATACGGACGGTTGAATTACCCACTAACAATAAGAAGAAAATTGCAAGTGTTCTACCCAATACACTGGAGGAAGAGGTGATCGAGGATATCGATTCATTGTTTTTTCGTTTAATAGGACCTCTTAACCAAAAAGTAAAACATACCATGGTTGTAGGTAAAGAGCAGCTGAAGCTATGGTTAGCTGAATCGGAGCGTGCCGGTATTCGGCTGGATAAAATCATTCCGGATTTTGCATTAATGCCATGCCACGAAATGGCTGATTATTCATTGCTATTCGATGAGGTGGGCTATGCCTATATCCACGAAGAATATTTCTACAAAAAGAAAATCAGACAGGTCTTTTTGGATTTGTGGGCAAATTCTGCAAATAGAAATTCGGGTGTTCAGATAAGCAGTGCATTGAGCGATCGCAGTTCTTCAATTGCTTGCAATGATAAAGTTTTGCTAGGTCAGTTGGGCTTTGCGACTGATATGGATGTAGTCAGCTGGTTTGTTGGAAAGAGCTGGGTAGACTGGGTTGGGCGAGAGCATCGCAGCATTGCTGAGTTTAACCTTTTGGAGGGTGAGTTTACTCCGCGGCACAAAGTCGAGAAATATGGGGGAATGAAATTCGCCCTTTTGGTTTGCTTGCTTGCAATTTTTATCAGGATTGGTAGTGATGGTTATGACTACATTGGATTGATTAACAGAGATAATCAGTTGGATAACCAAATTATTCAACTTTTTTCGGAAACATTTCCTGAAGTAGAACGTATTGTAAATCCGAGAGTGCAGCTGTTGAATAAGATTTCCCAAATTAAAAATGGTAGCCATGGTGGAGATGAGCTATTGGTTATTCTCAGTCTATTGTCACCTATTACCCACTCATCAAATATCGAACTTGAAAGCATGGATTATAGGAACAACGAATTGGCATTTGTTTGTCTGTTAGATAATTTTTCTTCGCTTGATCATTTTCATCAAAGACTGAAACACGTTGACAGGTTGGATATTGCGCTGAGCTCATCTGGTTCCTTGAATGGGAAAATATCGAGTAGATTCGTGGCAAAACTTAAATAGGCTTTAAAATGGTCAGAAATGGACCATAAGTATCAATCAAAATGGTTGGATTTATCCCGTCGGGAACAAGTGCTAATTGTCCTTTGCATTTGCCTTGGATTGGGTTATTTCGTGTACTCGGGTGTTATTGAACCTAACTATAGGAGGTATTACACCTTACAGGAACAGCTTCCCCAAAAAGCCCAAACCTATGTTTGGATGAAAGACCAAGTGCGGGGAATACAGAGTCTATTGAACCAATCGAAGGATAAGGAAATGAATAAGGCGAAGAATGAAGCAAAAGAAGTATCAAGCGCGCAGGCCCCTTCGCTGGTGTCCACATTGGAAAACAGCATTAAGCAAATCGGTTTATCTGAAGAAGTGAAGCGTATCCGACCGCAAAACAGCGGTGAGGTAAAGATCTGGTTTTCTGATGTCAAATTTAACCAATGGGTTTCCTGGTTGGACCAACTTAGGCGTCGCAAAATAGAAGCGATATCCAGTAGGGTCGAGCGATCTGAAAATGGTTTGACCAATATTCAGGTCTCTCTTAATCTCCCTGGAAGCACAGGCAACAACAGTGGTTTATAGAATCACTAATTCTGCATTGGTTCTTTCGAGTTTGATTTTACTTGGATATGTGTCGTTTCAGGCATGGACAGCGCTGTTTATGAAACCAGTATCTGACAGGGAAGGGGAGCCTCCGTTAATCTTTGCGAATCGACCACAAGCCCAGACTGATGTCTACCAACTACAGCAGATTCTGGATGCCCAATTATTTGGGGCTCCCGAAAGAGTAAAACCAGCCATTGTTCAGACACTTGTCCCTAAAACTCGCCTATCGCTGAAACTACACGGTATGGTTGGAAGTTCAGATCCCTTGTTGGCCAGGGCATTAATCAGTGTAGGAAATAAAATCCCACGGAGCTTCGGAATTGGAGAAAAAATTCCGAATACCGACGCTTCTATTCACGGGGTTGAAAAGTCCAGAGTACTGTTGGACCGAAAAGGAAACGTTGAAAGTCTGGGACTGGATAGAAAGGAACTCAGTGATGAATTTCTAACCCAGGGGTAGAGTATATAGCTGACGATTGTGGTGACAGATTTATCGAATAAATACACAAAGCTGTTTGACTGCTCGAGAGGTATTCACCTATGACACCGATATTATTTACAATGCTGTTGTATGGGTTGTTGTATGGGATGCTCTGTATTCACCTGGAGAGGCTCCAAATAATTTGCCGAATGACTTGGTAAAGTGACTGCGGCTGTCATAACCGACTTTGGCACAGATTGATTTTACGGGAAGATCAGTTTGTACCAACATCTTTGCTGCGGCTCGTAGGCGGACTTCTTTAACGAAGTCCATCGCTGAGCGACCCAAGGCTTCTTTGAACTGTGCCGCAAAGCTGCTACGGCTCATCATGGAAATACCGGCGAGAGATTCGAGGGTATAGGGTGTGGCCGGGTTTTCGATGATGGTTTCAATCACTTTATTTAAGCGAGGTCTGTTTAAAGCGCTCAGCCAATCCAACCCTTTGACATTGGTTTCAGAGTATCTTCTTAACATGTAAAGCAGACATTCCTGAAACAACAGTCTTAGCATGGCTCGAGAGCCTGATTTAGCTCGAATCATTTCCTGAATAATCATGTCGAAAGAGCGCCAAATCATCTCACCCTTACAGGACTGTACCATAATGGGTTCGGGCAGGTAATTGAATATCCCTTCAGTACCACGGTATAGCGCATCCACAGAGCCGCAAACCACTGCGATCCCATCTTCAAGAGTGTGTAGGTCAGAACCCATTATTTCAAGACCGGCGCTTAAAGGCTGACAGGCATTCAGAGTTTCTGGAATCTGCCCTACCGTTCCGGTGCCGCGGAGTAGATGTTTGGTTCCGGCCGGAGCCACAATCATGGCGCCTGCTTCTACCTTAAAAGTCGGATAGCCCAGGAAGTTTAAAGTGCCCGCCCCACCCAGAACATAGTGAATTGTCGATTCTTCCCGAGGGCCAAGAGATAATGAGGTGCCATTCTCGGCGCAGCAAAAGACAAATGGGTGAACAGTAATGTCTAGATTTTCAAATAATATATCAATGGATAACATAATTTAAATACAGGGACAGTGCGGTACAAAAGATCGCTCTTTCTTCAGATCAATCTCTTATTTTGGACAATATCATACACAATCTGGACTCTACCACACCACACTGGACTATTCGGCACCCCGAGCATACCAATAGGCACGTTCAAAGGAAGAAACTGTACGTGTGCTTAAACAACAAGTGCACTTACTTAAATTTGACCCAGGAGAAACCTAAAAATGTGTGACCACACAAACGATAGCAAAGGGAAGCAGTTAGACCGCCGTTCATTTGTAAAATTGGGGGCAGCAGGCGTTGCTGTAGCGGGAGCGATTGGTGCAGGAATAGGCAGCACAGCCAATGCGGCGAGTGATCTCTACGCTCCGCCAGAAAACCCTGCATTACCCCCCTCTGACATGCTACTGGACTCCAAAAGGGCGGCGTTGGTGGTAACCGACCCACAAGTAGATTTTCTCAGCCCAAATGGTGTGACCTGGGGAGTAGTGGGTGAGAGTGTAAAAGAACACAATACTGTCGAAAATATCGGTAAACTATTTGCAGCTGCAAAACAACAGGACATGGTCGTAGCGGTTTCCCCGCATTACTACTATCCATCCGATAAGGGTTGGATGTTTGAAGGTGCGCTGGAGAAGTTGATGCACAAAATTGGTATGTTCAACCGCAACAGCCCCTATAGCATGGACGGCTTCGATGACTCGGGAGCAGATTTCATGCCTGAATACAAACAGCATATTCTGGATGGAAAAACCATCATTACATCACCTCATAAGGTTTATGGGCCGGAAGCCAATGACCTGGTATTGCAGTTACGCAAAAACCGTGTCGATCAGGTAATACTCGCTGGTATGTCGGCCAACTTGTGTGTAGAGGCCCATTTGCGAGAGTTACTGGAACAGGGTTTTGAGGTGGCCGTAGTGAAAGATGCGACCGCAGCGGCGAAAATTCCTGAAGGCGATGGTTATCATGCAGCGCTTATTAATTTCCGCTACATAGCCAATGCTGTCTGGACTACGGAAGAAGCCATTAAGTATATGGCAGCTTAGTCAGCTTCTTTTTCGATAAAGTTTTGGGAAATTAGAGCCCCCTGAAGTAATGCAGGGGCTCTTTGATTTTAAAATCCATAGCTTTCATTTTGGTTGACTTGCGTAAATCAGGAATTTTGGTTTCGGCAAATACGGAAGAGACGAATGCGAAAGAGGTAAGTGTGGAAAAGGTGTCGAATTTGTTTAACGGTCTGAATGGGGTTCCGGAATAGGTTTTAATGTCTCCACTTAAGTCTTCATTAATAAGCCACCTTTCCTGGTAAGCTGACTGATCTTGAGATCTCCGGATTGAGCCCTTTATTATCGTAAAAGCAGATAATCCCTATTTTGGGCTTGATCCCCTACAGGCCCAGAGGGAACCCTCGAGAGTCAGGAGTATTAAAAGGGAAAATTGGGACAGCCAAGGAAAATTGGGGAAAATTGGGACAGCCAAAGATTCTCGTGCGGTTTCAGGTAAGACCTCCGATTCGTTTGTGTAGAGAAAACATTGCGATTGTCATTTGATATGTATGTTTTGGTTGGGTGGTTAAAGGATGATCATTATTTTGAAATAACAGCCAGAGAAAAATTACCTAATTTAGGACAGTGAAATTTTTGTGAGTGTTATCGGTGGATCCACCTATTCTTTTTCATAGAGAGAACCAGATAGAGAGGACCAGTAATTTGTTTTTCCGATATTTGCCAATCGAGGGGATCAGAGTTGGGCGTCGGTTGAGCTAATGGTCACTCACCAGATAATGCTCTTCAGTTCGACCTGCGTTCTCAAAGGAATCCACGAGCTCTCCAATTTGGGATTCGATCCTGGGATGCAATGGATTTAGGATTGCCATGGTGAGGATTGGGAGTGCGGATATGATTGAATCCCGGTCATATCGAGGCTTCTGCCTTATTGGCTAGTGATTAATTCATGCCACTAATTTATGTACAAACCCCAATAGAGCTACCTATAATGCTAATGGTTTAACATGATTGATCAAAGATAATGTTTTCAGCAACCACTGTTTGATTTTTTACTATTGAGTTTTGGGATGTCTGGGGTGCTTGGGATACCGTAGGATGTAGCAATTTATATTTTCGTTCTAGTTGGATTTTTTATCTTTATGCTCTGTGCCTTCTTTGACATTAATCAAGCGACTTAAATTAACATTGATCTAAAAAAGAAACTATCGAGCGAGACTACTTAATATATGTTCTTTCCATATCTAAATTCGGCGACGCTTTCGCGCTGGGTGTTTTTACTTTTCTTCGTTTTGCTTGATGTGCATGCTGAGTCAGTAATTGGTACCGTGTCTTTTTCAACGGGCGATGTGAAAATCGAAACGAATGGGGAGTCACGTGTTGCCAGGGTCGGGGGGATGCTCCATGAGCAAGACAAGATCCTTACCGGTTCAGATGGCTACGTGATACTGAAGATGATTGACGGGGGAAAGTACACTCTGCGACCTGATTCTGAGCTTACCTTTGAGGAATATCGTCAGCATAGCGAAGAGTCAGTGATTCTTTCTCTTCTTAAGGGGGGGGTTAAAAGCGATCACTGGCCAGATCTCGAAAAGCCTGCCGGAATCTTTCCTGCTCAAAACTCCCGTCGGCAGTATTGGTGTCCGAGGGACCGAGTTTATTTCCAGACTTTGTGGAGAGGATTGTCGAAAAGAAGAATTTGAATACGGAAAAGAACGAGCTGGCGAAACGGATAATGACTCTGATCCCATTACAGATATCCATAGGCAATTGCCTAATGGTATGTATGCGCTAGTTGCCGAAGGCGCTATTTTCATGACTCGATGTTACGATGAACTGGCAGACTGTAAATCCGTTGACATTGCATTGGGTCAGTCAGGATATGTTGGCATTGCCGGGCTCGTCCGGCTAAAAAAGGCACCACGGTTTCTGGTTCACGAACTCAATGCTAATGGACAAAATGATCGAGACTCCAGATCCCGAAGTAAGAAGGGAAACAGGGGAAATAAGAGTAATAATGCCAGGGGCGCTATCAAGGGTAAAAACGACGAAGCTGATAGTGAGAATGCCGATTCTAAGGGGAGCAGCAGCAGGGGAGACGAAAGCGATGGTAGCAGCGGCGGTAATGGAGGGGGCAACGGAGGAGGAAACGGTGGCGGTAACGGAGGAGGAAACGGTGGTGGGGGAGGCGGCGGTGGTTAGTACTTCGGAGCCTCCAAACCTTAATCATTGTTATCGAAAAACAGGAGATTCATGCTCGCTCGATTTATACCGACTTGCAGCGAGGTAATGGAGTTTTGGAGATCAGCTAATCAACTATCGCTAAATCCAGGTCAACAAAATTACGTATTTTGATCTACATTCACTACCGAACTCCGATGTCTTTTCAATATAGGAAATACTATTTTCGGATGTTTTGTCAGAGCGCCCTTGTCAGAGCGAGGGTTTCTTTTTTTGTCTGCGTTTTATGTCTACTTTGTCAGTAACCCAGTGAAGCAAATTAGTAGTGATTCAAACAAGAGGGTCCTTGAGAGAGGTTATTTGCGTATGTTCTTTCCATCTCTGAATTCGGTGGCATTATCCCGTTTAGCATTTTTGCTGGTTTTTGTATTGGCCAATGCAAAAGCCGAATCAGTAATTGGTACTGTGTCCTTTTCGACAGGTGACGTGACAATTGAGATGGAGGGGACATCTCGTATTGCAAGAACAGGAGGTTTGATTTACGAACAGGATAAGGTGGATACTGGCTCAAATGGTTACGTCGTGCTCAAGATGATTGACGGTGGCAAATTCACTTTACGGCCTGATTCTGTGCTGACTTTTGAGGAATACCGTCAGAAAAGCAATGATGAGTCAACGGTACTGCACCTTCTAAAGGGGGGATTGAAGGCGATTACTGGTCAGATCTCCAAGAGCGTGCCTGAGTCTTTCTTATTAAAGACCCCGGCTGGAAGCATCGGTGTAAGAGGCACTGAGTTCGTTTCCAGGCTCTGTGGTGAAGATTGTCGAGAGGAAGAGGGACAATATGAGAACGAGGAGCCCTGGGGCGTTGATGTAGGTTCCGATTCAATTGAGCGTATTCAAAATCTTCTGCCGAATGGTATGTATACCCTGGTTGTGGAAGGCGTAATTTTTATGACTCGTTGTGAGGATGCACTAGCTAATTGCGAATCCATTGAGGTTGAATTAGGCCAGTCCGGATATAGTGGCCTCGCCGGACTTGTCAGACTAAAAAAAGCACCACGATTTCTGGTTCATGAGCTCAACGCTAACGGAGAGAGCAAGGACAGTGCTTCAGTGCTCCCTGGTAAAGAATCAGATAGGAGCAATAACATAAGTAAGGATGATGAAGCCGCTACTGCTAATAATCCTGGAAGCTCTGAGTTAGGCGAAAATGGTGATGACAGTGCCGGCGTAGAGGGAAGCTCAGGACAAAATGGTGGTACTACTGGAAATAACGGCAATGGAGGCGGCAATGGAGGAGGCAATGGAGGAGGCAATGGAGGCGGCAATGACGTTAACGGCTAATGTAATGGCCATCCACTGTTATTTAGTAAGTCATAATTTGCGATGATGATCCGTCTCAGTAGTTTGATCTGATTCGATCATTGATAATAGTGCTGGGATCGGTTATTGTGTCGCCAACAGGTTACGAACTGTCGCTATATTCTGTATAATTGCCCTGAATTTACAGCGGTGTACAATCGATTTGTTTGTGACTTAAAATAATATTGGTTTGTACATGATGAGTAGGATTTCTGGTTTGGTTTTCTTTCTCACTGTCGTTCTTTTAACCGTTGAGAACAGGACAAAAGGTGATTACAAATCTGGACTTATTCCAAAACTTTTTGTTTGTTGTTTTTTTTGAACTTGGTTTTCCATTCATCAGTTTATTTGCGCGATTATCATTGTAAATGACATTAATTATGTTTAGAGTGCCAGTTGGAATTTGAGCAGTATTCCAGAATTTTTCGTAGTAACAAAATTAGTGAATGTTGACTGGAAAGTAGTGATTTTTGATTCGTCTTCTCACTTTTTTGCGTCTGATTTTCTTTCCCTTGTGAAATCTTCCCGTGAGCGATATTTTGGATTCGGCCTAACGAGCGTTCCAGTAGTTTTAGTAATATTTTTAAATTGTAAGAGGTAAATATGGTCCAATCGACCGAGTATTCATCAACCCAACCCAGTGGGCTGTCCGATGGGCTATCCGAATGGCAGGCGCTTGCTGAGAGGGAGCTAAAAGGCAGGGTTGTGAGCGATCTGGACTGGCAAACTCCAGAAGGGATTGCTATCAAACCTTTGTATACTGCTGCTGATTTGGCTCGTTTGGGATGTGTCAACACCATGCCCGGTCTTGAGCCATTTACCCGGGGGCCCAAGGCAACGATGTACGCCGGTCGTCCCTGGACAATTCGGCAATACGCCGGTTTTTCGACCGCAGAAGAATCCAACTCTTTTTATAGAAAGAACCTTGCTGCTGGGCAGGCTGGTCTGTCTGTGGCATTTGATTTAGCAACACACCGAGGCTATGACTCGGACCATCCCCGAGTTGAGGGAGACGTTGGAAAAGCGGGAGTGGCGATTGACACAGTGGAAGACATGAAAATTCTCTTCGATCAGATTCCACTGGACAGAATGTCGGTTTCAATGACAATGAATGGGGCAGTTTTGCCGATTATGGCAATGTATATCGTTGCTGCACAGGAGCAGGGTGTGGATCAGGCCTCTTTGTCTGGTACTTTGCAGAACGATATCCTAAAAGAGTTTATGGTTAGGAACACGTATATCTACCCGCCCAAACCCTCTATGAGAATTGTGTCGGATATCATTGGATATACTGCTTCAAAAATGCCCAGATTCAATCCTATTTCTATTTCTGGTTATCACATGCAGGAAGCGGGAGCCACCATTGTTCAGGAACTCGCATATACACTGGCTGATGGAGTGGAATATGTTCGAACGGCGATAGAGGGTGGATTGGATGTTGATCAGTTCGCACCCAGGTTGTCGTTCTTTTTCGCAATAGGCATGAATTTTTTTATGGAAATTGCCAAGCTCAGGGCTGCCCGTACACTTTGGTCGAAGCTAATGGAAAAACATTTTTCTCCCACTGATCCAAAATCAAAAATGCTTCGTACTCATTGTCAGACATCAGGGGTTAGCCTGACAAGCCTGGACCCTTATAACAATATCATGCGCACCACTATTGAAGCCATGGCAGCGGTATTGGGCGGAACTCAGTCACTGCATACTAACTCCTTCGATGAAGCATTGGCATTGCCCACGGAAAACTCTGCCCGGATATCCAGAAATACTCAGTTGGTTCTTCAACACGAAACGGGCATTACCAAAGTAGTGGATCCCATGGCAGGTTCTTACTATGTGGAAAGTTTGACCCATAGTCTGATTGTTGAAGCAGAGAAATTGATCGATGAAGTCGAAGAAATGGGAGGCATGACCAAGGCTGTGGAAGCGGGAGTTCCCAAATTGAGAATCGAAGAAGCAGCAGCACGAAAACAGGCAAGTATCGATCGTGGTGAAGAGGTCATTGTCGGTGTGAATAGGTTTCAGGCGGAAACTGAGGAAGATATTGAGATTTTGGTGGTAGACAATGAAGCGGTGAGGGTTAGCCAAATTGAGCGACTTAACCGTGTTCGCGAGAATAGAGATGATTTTATCTGCAAGGAGGCGTTAGGTGCACTCCGAAAAAGCGCGGAGTCCAATACTGGAAATCTGTTGGAGTTAGCCGTTAGTGCAGCAAGAGCAAGAGCTAGCGTTGGAGAGATTTCGGATGTTCTGGAACAGGTATATGGTCGTCATAAAGCGGAGGTTCGGTCAGTCGGTGGGGTGTACAGCGCGGTTTATGCAGAAGATGAGGGGTTCCAGGTGTTGAAAGCAAGAATCGAGACATTCGAGGAAAAGGAAGGTCGGCGACCCAGAATACTAGTTGTGAAACTTGGACAGGATGGTCATGACCGGGGAGCAAAAACAATTTCGACAGCTTTCGCCGATATGGGGTTTGATGTAGATATCGGCCCGCTTTTCCAAACGCCCGCGGAAGCGGTAAAGCAAGCCATCGAAAACGATGTTCATATTATTGGGATTTCGTCACAGGCAGCGGGCCATCGCACCTTGGTGCCGGGGGTGATGAAGACCTTAAAAGAAGAGGGTTGTGAAGACATTATTGTGATTTGTGGTGGAGTTATACCTCCGGGGGACCATGAAAAACTCTATGAAGTGGGCGTGTCAGCAATCTTTGGTCCAGGAACGAATATACCAGAAGCAGCAACGCGAATATTGGAACTATTGGAAAGTCGATAATTGATTAATAGGCGTTTATCGCTGCATACATTAAGAGCAATCATTTTAATAACATAAAAATAAAGAGAACATAGATGCAAGATATTATTGAACAGCTCGAACAGAAACGGGCATTGGCCAAACTAGGGGGTGGCCTGAAAAGAATAGAGTCGCAGCATCAAAAAGGGAAGCTAACCGCACGCGAACGAATAGAAGTCCTGCTTGACGATGGTAGCTTCGAAGAATGGGACATTTTTGTTGAGCATCGCTGTACTGATTTTGGTATGCAGGACAAAGCCATTCCGGGTGATGGTGTGGTAATTGGATATGGCACGATTAACGGCCGTCTGGTGTTTGTTTATAGCCAGGATTTTACTGTTTTTGGTGGCTCGTTATCGGAAGCACATGCTGAAAAGATCTGTAAAGTGATGGATCAGGCGATGAAAGTTGGGGCACCAGTGATTGGTATTAGCGATTCAGGGGGAGCGCGAATCCAGGAAGGGGTTGCGTCCCTGGGCGGATATGCTGAAGTCTTTCAGCGAAATGTGATGGCTTCAGGGGTAATTCCACAAATGTCGTTGATCATGGGACCATGTGCCGGTGGTGCGGTTTATTCTCCCGCTATCACGGATTTCATTTTTATGGTGGAAGACAGTTCATATATGTTTGTGACTGGACCTGATGTGGTGAGAACCGTAACCCATGAGGAAGTGACGGCAGAAGACCTTGGAGGAGCAGCAACTCATACCCAAAAATCAGGTGTGGCTGATCTGGCGTTTGAGAATGATGTGCAGGCTCTGCTTATGACAAGGCGGTTTTTCAATTTTCTGCCATCCAGTAATCGTGAAGAAGCGCCTTACCGGGAAACCGTTGAAACTTTGGATGAACCAGAAATGTCGCTGGATACATTAATCCCATCGAATCCTAATCTTCCGTATGACATGAAGGAGTTGATCCTGAAGATTGTCGACGAGGGAGATTTCTTTGAGCTCAAGCCTGACTATGCCAAAAATATTATTGTGGGCTTTGGTCGAATGAAGGGGTCAACCGTTGGTTTTGTGGCAAATCAACCAATGGTTTTGGCGGGATGTCTGGACATCAATGCTTCCATAAAGGGTGCTCGATTTGTGCGTTTTTGCGATGCATTCAATATCCCTGTGATTACATTGATTGATGTTCCTGGGTTCATGCCTGGAACGTCACAGGAATACGGAGGAATCATTACTCATGGAGCGAAATTGCTGTATGCCTATGCGGAATGCACGGTGCCCAAAGTAACGTTGATTACTCGCAAAGCCTACGGTGGTGCATATGACGTAATGGCCTCAAAACATCTCAGGGGAGATGTTAACCTTGCCTGGCCTAGTGCTGAAATCGCGGTTATGGGTCCCCAAGGTGCGGTGGAAATTATTTTTAGAGAAGATGCTAAAGATCCGGAAAAACTGGAACAGCGAACAGAGGAATATCGAAGTAAGTTTGCAACGCCGTTTGTGGCGGGGCGTCGGGGATATATTGACGACGTGATTTTTCCTCACAATACTCGAAAACGGTTATGTCGTTCTTTGGCGATGCTGCAAAACAAGGATCTGGAAAATCCCTGGAAGAAACATGGAAATATTCCTCTCTAAGTCAGACAAAATAATAAGATAGATAATAATGTTTAAGAAAATACTAATTGCTAACCGGGGCGAGATTGCCTGTCGGGTAATCAAAACAGCAAAGAAGATGGGGATCTTGACCGTTGCGGTTTATTCGGATGCGGATAGTGATGCGAAACATGTTTTAGAGGCTGACGAAGCTGTGTCCATCGGGGGGACAACCGCAGCGGAGAGTTATCTCATCGGTGAAAAAATTATTGATGCATGTAAGCAGACCGGGGCGGAGGCCGTGCATCCCGGATATGGATTTTTATCAGAAAACTCGAACTTCGCTGAGCAGCTGGGTGACGCTGGTATTGAGTTTATTGGTCCAGGCCGAAAAGCCATTGAAGTAATGGGAGATAAAATTACTTCTAAAATTCTGGCAGAGAAGTCCGGGGTGAATACCATTCCGGGTCACACCGAAGTCGTGAAAGATGCCGATGAGGCAGTGGAAATTGGAAACCGAATCGGTTATCCAATCATGATAAAGGCGAGTGCAGGTGGTGGCGGTAAAGGGATGCGAGTTGCCTATGACGAGTCCGAGTGTCGAGACGGATTTGAACGGGCAACCAGTGAAGCCGTGTCGAGTTTCGGGGACGGTCGGATTTTTATCGAAAAATTTATCGAAGAACCAAGGCACATTGAGATTCAGATAATTGCTGACCGTCATGGGAATGTCGTAGCACTCAATGAACGCGAATGCTCCATCCAGCGACGCCATCAAAAAGTTATTGAAGAAGCGCCGTCTCCATTTATTGATGATGCTACCCGTAAAGCCATGAGCGATCAGGCCATTGCGCTGGCTAAAGCGGTGGACTACCAATCAGCGGGTACCGTGGAGCTAATCGTTGATAGTCATCGTCAGTTCTATTTTCTGGAGATGAATACCCGATTGCAGGTTGAACATCCGGTTACCGAATACATTACTGGTCTGGATTTGGTGGAGCTAATGATTCGTGTTACTGCGGGTGAGGAACTGCCTATAAAACAGGAGGATGTGGAGATTAACGGTTGGTCTATGGAATCGAGAATCTACGCGGAAAGTCCTTTTCGTAATTTTCTGCCGTCCACTGGCCGGTTAATCCGCTATGAGGCCCCAGAGGAAAGTCAGAGTGTTCGGGTGGACACGGGGGTGCATGAAGGTGCCGAGATTTCCATGTTTTATGATCCCATGATCGCCAAGTTGGTCACTTGGGGACCGACCCGAAATGAAGCGATTTTTGCGATGCAGAATGCGTTGGATCAATACTATATTCGTGGTGTGGAAACCAACATCCCGTTTGTCTCGGCAATTATGGCTCATCCAAGATTCCAGGCGGGTGAACTGACAACGAATTTCATTGCTGAAGAGTATCCGGATGGGTTTTCCTCGGACGAGTTACCGAAGACGGACATGAGTGAACTGGTTGTCGTGATGGCCTCTGTGCATCATCGTTTGGCTCGTCGCGCAGCGGGGACTTCAGGACAGGTAAGAGGCCATGGTCGCTCGATTGGTTCTGATTGGATAGTGGTATTTAACCGGGAGCAGCATGCTGTCAAACTTACCGGCGAAGATGATGGTTGGGATGTTCAATACAATGATGAGCACTATCGTATCACTGACGATTGGAAGCTGGGAGATCCGGTTTATCGGGGAACGGTTAACGGTAAGCGTGTTTATATGCAGATCGAAAAAACCAGCCATAGCTATGATGTTTCCCGCTCGGGGCATGAGTTGAATGTGCAAGTGTTAACTCGCCGGGTCGCTGAGCTAAACGAACTTATGCCTGAAAAGATGCCCCCGGATATGTCGGGTTTCCTATTATCCCCCATGCCGGGCCTTTTGGTTTCACTGAAAGTTGAAGCAGGACAGGAAATAAAAGCAGGAGAAGAGCTGGCTGTGATTGAAGCGATGAAAATGGAAAACTCAATGCGTGCGGAACAGGACGTGGTGATTGCTGAGGTTCTAGCGACTCAAGGAGACACTCTTGAAGTTGATCAACCGATTTTGCAGTTTGAATCCAGCTGATTACTGTTTGAGTCTGGATGCTACCACTTCCTCCGGTATTACAAGGCAAGGATTAGATAGCGTATCGGTGGTGAGTGTAAACCGTGCCAGCATGGAAAAATGATTGACATTGATGCACTGAAAAGCGGTAATCGGCGAGCGTTGGGTAAGGCAATTACATTGCTTGAATCCTCGCGCACTGATCACCGTGATTCAGCAGAGCAATTGTTGGAGTCGATTATGCCTTATACCGGAAATTCCATCCGCATTGGTATCACGGGTGTTCCTGGTGTCGGAAAATCTTCATTTATTGAAGTGCTAGGGAATTATGTTGTCGATCAAGGGCAGCATGTGGCAGTGCTGACTATTGACCCAAGCTCCAGTTTGACTGGTGGATCGATTCTCGGAGATAAAACAAGGATGGAGACCTTAAGCGTGAATCCAGGGGCATTTATCCGCCCGAGTCCATCCCAGACAACCCTCGGCGGTGTGGCCAGAAGAACTCAGGAAACCATTTTGCTCTGCGAAGCCGCGGGTTTCGATGTCGTCATTGTCGAGACAGTGGGAGTGGGGCAGTCGGAAACGCTAGTGGCGAATATGACAGATGTATTCCTGTTGATGTTGCTGCCTGGGGGGGGAGATGAGTTACAGGGTATCAAACGAGGGATCATGGAGCTTGCTGATATTGCGGTGGTGAATAAAGCAGACGGGGAATTTAAGCGTAAAGCTATTCATGCTGCGGCGGACGTCCGGCGGGCACTGCAATTGATTCAACCTCGGCTTGCTCAATGGCGAGTTCCAGTAGAGATGACCTCGGCGCTGGATAACACCGGTATCGAAGAAGTCTGGCAACGCGTCTGTGAGTATCGAGAAATCCTCAGTGATGGGTGTTTACAAGAAAGACGACAGGCTCAATCCAAGCAATGGTTTTGGAGCGAAACAAGGGAGCATCTGCTGGATGAACTCAAGAGGAGTGTTTTGACGAAAACAGGGTTTAATCCTTTGGAAAAAAAGGTCATGGACGGTACATTGCCTCCGTCCATTGCAGCGTCAAAGTTGGTAACAGAATTCCTGAAACATAGGTAGAAAAATGATCGGTAAACTAAATCACGTGGCCATTGTGGTGCCAAACATTGATATTGCAACAGCCTTGTATCGTGACTCGTTGGGAGCAAAAGTATCCCCGCCATTGGATCTGCCCGACCACGGTGTGACCACGGTATTTGTGGAATTGCCAAATACAAAAATTGAATTGCTATATCCATTAGGCGAAAAATCTCCCATCCAGCGTTTTCTGGATAAAAACCCTGATGGTGGCATGCATCATATCTGCTATGAAGTTGAAGATATTGGTGGTGCGGTAAGCACTCTGGTGAAAGATGGTTTGCGGGTACTGGGCGATGGAACACCGAGAATTGGAGCCCACGGAAAACCGGTGATTTTTCTACATCCCAAGGACATGGTAGGTGCGCTTGTAGAACTGGAGCAGGTTTAGGGTTCCCGAAACCGTTACCATTTTTCGATACGTTCAGTGAAGACCGTCGATAAGGTTTACGCCGCGAAACACAAACACGTTATGGATTTCGCCTTCGACCAGAACGTCGCCGACGTGTTTCCGGACATGATTCGCCGTTCCGTCCCAGGTTACGAAACCATCATTTCCTTATTGGGAGTTTTAAGCGCCCAGTATGTCACGGCGAATTCAAACGTCTATGATATTGGTTGCTCCCTGGGCGCGTCATTGCTGTCTGTACATAGTCAGGTTGATGTTCCATCGGTGAACTATATCGGCATTGATAATTCCCCCGAAATGCTAAGCCGATGTCGACAGACAGTTGAAAAAGCCATTGATCCTGGTCAGCTTACGCTGGTGGAGCAATCAGCAGAGAAAACGGAAATTACTAATGCCAGTATGGTTGTTATGAATTTCACATTACAATTTATGCCGCCTGAAGTGCGGCTTGATATGGTTCGGAATATTTACCAGGGACTGCTGCCGGGGGGAGTGTTTGTACTTTCAGAAAAACTTGACCGGAGTGTAGACAGGAGGGACGAAAGTAGACCGGGGGAGTATGAGCAAGATACTATTGAAATGTTGCATCACACATTCAAATCCCTCAACGGCTATAGCGATCTGGAAATTAGTCAAAAAAGAACGGCCCTGGAAAATGTCATGCTTCTGGACAACCAGGAGAAACAGATTCAACGTTTAACCTCCGTGGGGTTTAAACAGGTTCTACCCTGGTTTCAGTGTTTCAATTTCAGTTCGTTTATCGCCATCAAATAACCCATGAATACTGAATCGTTGTGTTCGGGTTTGGAGCGAACTTCTCTATTCCCCATTAAGAATGACTTGCTGGAGGCTACTGAAAAAACGCTGCAGACCAGAAAACACGGCGACCTGATAAAGTGGCAGTCTGTCATCAATTCTCTTCCTGAGATTACCCCGTCCTGTATCGCATTTAATCGTGAAGCGGTGACTATTGGATCTGAGAGCGATTGTAGCAATAGTGTTAGAGCTGAATTGGAAAGGGGGCTGATGGCACTCCACCCGTGGCGGAAAGGCCCATTCGATCTTTTCGGCGTAGAGGTTGATAGCGAATGGTGCTCTAACATGAAATGGTCCCGCCTCGAAAACCACCTGGACTCTTTTCAGGATAAAACTGTCCTCGATATCGGATGCGGCAATGGGTATTACCTCTTAAGAATGCTTGGCAGCGGAGCTTCATGCGTATTGGGTATTGATCCAACCCTCCTTTTTCTTGCTCAATTTGATGCGATAAAAAGGTATCTCCCAAACCTGAATGGGTTTATTCTCCCGCTAAAAAGCGAAGAGTTACCATTCGCTGCCATCTCAGAGAAACGGGCTAAATTCGACACCGTGGTTTCCATGGGAATTCTCTATCACCGAAGGAGCCCAATAGAGCATTTATTGGAAGCAAAAAAATGTTTAAAACCAGGCGGCGATCTTATCCTCGAAACACTGATCATCGACGGCAATGACGAAAATGAACTTATCCCTGAGACAAGATACGCCAAAATGCGCAACGTCTGGAGCATCCCCACCATCCCCAAACTTCTAACCCAATTGCAAACTGCAGGTTTCACCAACAACACCGTTCTTGATGTCAGTAAAACTACTCCACAGGAACAAAGGAAAACGAAATGGATGACATTCGAATCGTTAAGCAACTTTCTCGATCAGAATGATTGTGAGAAAACCATAGAGGGCTATCCTGCACCCAGACGAGTAATGGCCCTCTGTCGGTAAAATCCTTCAAGCTTTAGTGTCCGATTATCTGAATAAAAGGCAAAGGCCTTTTTGTTTCTGTTAGCTGGGACAGCCCTTTCTTCCTAATCCAATAAGCCAGTCTACCGTAGGAAGCGCACTCCAAAATAAAGTAAAGTGGTGAGGTAATCTGCCAATAAACGTTCCGGTATTGCTGTCAGAGCATTCACTATTTGGCCGAATCGAGGCTTAAATTTAAGAAATTCGTAATCTGACTCTAGTACTTTTGGGTGAAATTTACTGTCTAAAGGTAATACTTAGTCCGTCCTGAAAAAAGGCGCGATGTCGTTAGCGATCATGCGTCATTTTCGACCTTCGGATCAGGACAACACCCAGACGACGATTAGCGGCGTCCCAAGGGGCTGACAACAGGCAATGGCGAGTAATGTTTGCTCTCCGCCGTTGGGTTTTTCAAACAAAAAGAAAGCGATCATCCACTTTCTCAAATTCCACGCGCAACCCGCAATCAGCAGATTGATACGGTCTCCTTCGGCTCCCTTCAGCCAGCTCCTCAATAAACGATGATCATGCTTCAAATGACCGATGATCGGTTCTATCGCACTTCGTTTGCGACACAGTATCCGTTTCTTCTGGCGTTGATAAGCATTGTCCCGTTTCAGCGGAGGACCCGGTAACAGCACCTCACAATCCACTTTATTCTTCGCTCCCCGATATCCCCGGTCAACCACCGCCAGCCTGATCGATGTCTCACGGTGGGTATGGGCTTCTGTCAGTGCTGCTTTCAGGGTCTTCGAATCATGATCATGTTCGTCATGACTCACCACCCCCACAATCACCTGTGACTCCTTCGTCGCCACCACTGACGCCTTGCGACCATACTCATACGCCTTGTGATCCTTCCCCTTGCCCACGCAGTACACAGCAGGATCATGCAGGGAGTAAACCTTGTTCCTGTCTTTGGGCTGTTGAGACAAAACACGTTCGTATAACGCAAAGTTCGCTTCCTGCGCCGTCAGAACATCGATCGGTAACTTCCGTTGGCATTCCCCTGAGCAACACACCCGCAATGGTTCGTAATCGTTTCAACGCCTTGTTCGCCTTACGACGTCGTTTCACGTGACGGAAATGACGACATGCCAAACGAAGTGACCGCACTTCCTTTACGTACGTTCGTCGTTGTTGTATCCCGTGTAACTTCGACAGCTTGTTCAGGCGATTGATGATCCTTATCGCCAACTTGCTGTCTGTCGGGTACGTGATCGCCTTCTCCTGTACCGTGGTATCTACCAGTACTGTCCGCTCCTCTGCCAGCTTCCCATGCAGTTTTACCGACAGCGAAAAGATCTCCCTGACTCCCTCCGACCCAATCCGGTTGCGGAACTTCACCAGTTCCGTCGCATGGCACGGTACCTGCGTCTGGAAACTCACCTCACCACAGAACACCTGAAAGTACGGGTTCATCGTCCATTGATCCACCACCGATTCATCACTTAAGCTGTACAGCTGTTTGATCATCACCAATCCGCTCATCAACCGGATCGGTTTCGCGGCCCGCCCCTTCGCGCTGTAGTACTGGCTCAGGGAGGCTTCAAGCGATGACCAGTCAAGGGTATTGCCAAGGGCAATCAGGGGATGGGACGTATCCAGCTGATCAACGATGTTGAAGAGACTGAGTTGATCGTCATTCACCGGGCTGTCAGGTAGCATATATACCTCGTGTTCGACCAGAAACTGAACGCCAGTTTAACAATTCCGGTCGATTCAAACCAGGACTATATCCAGTTTATACTGTATATGTAGCCTTTTCGGGTTCTTCAGGAACGACTACTTACCTTAAAAGCAATCACTAATTGATGAAACTCTACCTAATTCGCCATGCACAATCGGCTAACAACGCAATATTTTCGGGCAATGAACATGAGGGTGGTCGCACCCCTGATCCGGAAATCACCAATATAGGGCATGAGCAAAGTAAACGGTTAGCGCAATTCCTAACCACCGTAGGGAATGAGCCCCGACAACACCCCTATGCCTTAAATGAGTCTGCTAACTTCAATTTAACGCATATTTATTGCAGTCTGATGACTCGGTCCATACTCACTGCTAGCTACATCGCTCAATCCTGCGCACTTACCCTTGAAGCCAGAGACGACGTCTTTGAACGTAAAGGGTTATATGAAATTGGTAGTAATGGTGAAGAAGTTGGTGTATCTGGCCCCGGTAGATCCTATTTTGAAAATCGATTCCCTGAACTGATGCTACCTCGTTGGATCGGGGAAAAAGGCTGGTGGAACCGACCTATGGAAAACGACGAACAATTTATCCAAAGAACAAAAACTTCAATCAACAAAATTATAGAAGAACATAGACTTATGGAAGCGAACGTCGCCGTTATCGTTCATGGGGACTATATTGACCAATGCATCAACGCAATATTGGGTGTTCAACGAAAACCCCAAAACTATGCCAGCCATTGGGAAGCCAACTGGGTTTCACACAATACATCCGTTACCAGAATTGACATCGAAGACCATTCAAGTAATATCATCTACCTAAACCGCATTGACCATTTAACGCCAGAGTTAATAACCTGGTAGATCACTACCTTGTTGGTTGATTTCGGTTCTGATGTTCAGGCCGGAATTAGCTGGATTAGCCCATTCGCTGATTCTGAACCTGGCCATTGTTCTAATTGTTGTTCTGATCGTTATTCCCAATTTCCATAATGAATGCCCCCCTTATCTCCAAAGAGGAAAACTCAATCTTTAAACGAGACGGCGCGGTGTGTTTACGTCAACGATTTGATCCTCAATGGATCCAAAAACTGGCGATTGGAATGGAAAAGAACTTTGCAGAACCAGGACCCTTTCACACTGCCTATACTAAACCCAGTGAACCGGGAGGGTTTTATGACGACTACTGTAATTGGAATAGAATCGATGAATATCGGGACTTTATCTGGAATTCGCCAGCGGCAGAGATTTCAGCCAGATTAACTGCATCAGGGACTGCACGTATCTATCATGAACATGTTTTGATCAAGGAACCGGGCACCCGGGAAGTGACGCCCTGGCATCACGACCTACCCTATTATGGTGTCGATGGCGATCAGCTTTGCTCCATATGGCTCCCTCTGGATCCGGTTCCGATGGACGCTTGTCCAGAGTTCATTGCCGGCTCTCATAATACCGGAGAAATGTACTACCCGAGACTATTTATTAATCATGAAAACTACGCAGAGGACATAGCCGGCGTTAATACCATCCCAAATATCGATGAGCATCGCAACGACTATCGTATTCTTTGCTGGGATCTGGAGCCGGGGGATTGCATCGTATTTCATATGCGAACCATTCACGGCGCCCCAGCAACCATCGGACTGACCTCAAGACGAAGAGGTTTCTCCACCCGGTGGTTGGGAGATGATGCACGGTTTGCGACCCGTCCCTGGAAAAGCTCTCCTCCTTATCCAGAAGTGGAACTGTCAGATGGCGCAAGGATGGAACACCCATCTTTTCCCATTATCTGGCGAGGACAACCCTGATTGAAAAATGACCGATTGGTATGGTTTGTACAGACCTGATAATCTTCCCTTAATCAATAAGACTGGTAAACAATGAGACTGGTGGTGCCGGTTGTCTATTTGAAACAAGTCAGAACATTGGCATCGAACATTGGCATCGAACATTGACATCCAAATTTGATATTAAGAATGTCTTTACTTTAAAGTCGTGAAAAGACTCCCGAATATTAATACCCTAATCAACGACTGAGAATCACACCCCTGACAATCAAACGATCGCTACTCCATAGTATTGGCCCATCGTATGTGTCTGCTGTATGCGTCTGTTGTATGGACCTATTGTCTTGTAGCATTTCACTCATAATTTAGGCGCCATTCATCACTGGGGTCAAACCAGATTTTATTACTCCTATCCTCAACGGATCTCAAAAATGACTGCTGGAAAAACCATAAAATCTCTATTTGAACTGAACGGCAAAGTTGCACTAATTACCGGCGCCAGCAAAGGTATCGGTGAATCCATTGGCCGGGGAATGGCGGAATTCGGTGCAAAAGTGATACTGAGCAGCCGCAAACAGAATGCCGTGGATGCCCTTGCCGAAGAATTTCGAAAGGACGGATTAGATGCAATCGGAATTGCTGCGAATGTAGGAAGCTCCGAGGATATTCAACAGTTAATAGAACGCGTTTGTGAAACACGAGGTGGTCTCGACATCCTGGTTAATAATGCCGGGGCTAATCCAGTTTTTGGCCCAATACAGAATACCGGTGACACAGCCTTCGATAAAGTCGTCAACGTAAATTTGAAGGGACCATTTGAGTTATGCAAAGCAGCTTATCCAATCTTCAAGCAAAGAGGGGGTGGCGCCATCATCAACATAAGTTCCATTGGTGGTATCACACCAGAACAATTTATCGGGGTTTACAGCATTAGTAAGGCAGCAATTAATAGCATGACCAAGGCCATGGCTCAGGACTGGGGAACAGATAATATCCGGGTGAACTCGATCTGTCCTGGGCTGATAAGGACAAAGTTTAGTGAAGCACTGTGGAAAAATGAAGACATACTTGAACGCTTTGTTAGCCGGATTCCCCTGGGACGGGCGGGAAATCCCGAAGACATTGCCGGGCTTGCGGTTTATCTCGCTTCAGACGCTGCAGCCTATTGCACCGGTGGCATATATATGGCCGACGGAGGATATTCCTCGACATGATTAGTCACATAAATCAAACCTGGGATGACGGTAAATTCCAAGCCAAAGAGGCACAAAAACACCCTGCCACGACATCGATAAAACCTTCTTTCAGGGGGATTCAGAAAGCGTTTTTGGAAAAATAGACAACCACCACCCCTGCCCTTGTATTTGGATTTTAAACCGAGTATGTTCTAGAACTCATACCGTCTAAAGATAACTCTAGAACGATCAACCGCCGTATAAACCAGTCACTCTTTCGTTAAGCCCGGAGCCATCAGTGAACAACAACGTTATGCATTGGAATGAAACCATGCCCGTTAGCTATGTAAAAAAAGTTAGAAGTTTTTTACTAAGTATTTCAGCTGTTCTTATTTTCTTCCTTCCCATACACGCTTTTTCTGCAGAAACAGAGGCCGCTGCTGAAACTGAAACCACGCTCTCCTACAATACACTCACTAACGAAGACCTGCTCACCCGTACCAACGACACTTATCAGGAAGCCTATGCGCTGGTGCTTAGCGAAACCCGCGCACTTGCCAAAACCAGCTTTCTATTAGAAAAAGCCCGGGAAGAAAGAACATCGTTCACCATTGGTCACGCTATCGACGGAATTGCCTTCGGCTCAAGTGCGGCGACCCAATCAGATTTATCCATAGATCAAACCAAGGCCAGTGCGGAGACTGCAGAGGAAAAGCTTGATAACCATGCGAAAAAAGTCCAGTTTGCCCAATCAGAATACGACTTACTGCAAGCGCATATTGCTCAGCTTACCCATACTCAGTCTGCAATTTTGTCTTTGAGAGATATCATCAACTCTCTTCAACTACCTTTGCTCGAAATCGGACTTCGTATTGCAGACGGTACATTAAGCCAGAACCAGGTTCCCAGAGAACTCAGCGTTACCAACATTCAGGATCAATTGGATTTTGTGGAAGTACGCAATGAAGAACTTAAAACGAAATCCAAACACGCGTCCCAGGAGCTTGAAGGGTTAACGACTGATCGGGATACATTAGTTGCAAAATTGCCGGAGTATCAAACGGCGTTTAATACTGCGAAAAACCGTTTGTCAGAAGCACTCAAGCGACAGAGTCTGTTACAGGAGTTCGATGAATATGAGCCTCAAACCCTGCTTCGAACACTTAAGCAAATGCAAGGTGAAATGATTGGGCTTAGAGGTACCTTCCAAATATCCGCTAACCGATATAACCGGAATAAAACGAAAATTGACCTACTGGAAAAAGACCTCGCCAGACTCGAGGAGCCAGCTATCCCCAACAGTAGCGTTAACACAGCCACCGCTGAAGAACTGGAGCAACTACTAGAAAAAATTGGCGAAGTTGTGGAATACTAGGAATCGAATGCCAGATTGTTAAGATCATTAAAATCCTCCTATAGCAACCTTGGGAAACAGGGCAATGTTTTCCAGGGTGATGCTGCGGTGCTGAATGATCATGTTTTCAGAATGCAGGTCCCTGCCACTATCATTGTTCAGAAACTGGAGTCCGGCGATATTGATGAGTCATTGAATCCAAATATAGATTTGGAATCGCTGGCGGAAACCAAAAAGACGGCTGAAATAGCCATGGAAACCGCGGCAAATGGCGTCAAGCTCGCCCAATCCCGAATAGAGGGAATGACGGAGGAAATTACCAGAGCGAATAACATCAGACAGGAAGCCCAGCAACGATTAATTAAACTGGGTGTTGCTGTGGAGTTAGCCAATCAGGCTAAGCAATGGAGTGTGGAAATTAGTGATCTACCACCAGAGGAAGTGGTGGCGCGTTTTGAACAAACCGCTGATAGCCAGGGCGAGAATGTTAACGCTATTCGTGAAGCTAATCAGGCAATGGTGGAAGCAAGGGAGCAACTAAACGTTAAGCAAAGGGAGTTTGAGACCCTCCTCAACCCTCTCCTTAGGAGCACTCAGCAGAAACACGCCGCAGAGCAACAGGCCATTTTAAAGAAACTGTATTCGTTTACTTCGCTCGAGCTTCCCACAGAAACAGAAGATGATGCTAGTGGAAAGTCCGTTACGGCCAAATCAGAAAATGTTGGTGATACTACGGGAGATACTGAAAAATATCAGAATTTACTTACCACACGTACTCATATCATCGTTGCAAGGGCTGAAAAACGAGATGAATTAGTTAGGTACTTTGATGAATTGAAGGTGAGAATTGAGAAATATGCCGAAGCGATCAATGAAAGCCACATTCTCTCTCAAAAACAGTATGCAAATGCCATTGAGTTAAAAACCAGAATTGGCCGTCGACAACTCTCAGAAGAGGACATTCCTTATGGAATCACTGAGGCATTAAGTCAGGATAACATTCAACAGTTGCAAACTGAGCTGGCCGACTTGAGCCATCAGGTTGATATTATTGATCGTCAACGATCTTTGTTCGCCGCCCCCCATGAGACCACTCAGAATCTCGGCGCACTGATGGATGAGACTATTGGAACTGTGGGCAAACGACTGGATGTTATTAAAGACCTCGACAAGCTACAAACTGAGCTAAGTGGGGCATCCGGCACTGCCTCTGCTATAGAGAAAACATCTCTTGAGCAGGATGCTGGTCGACGTCTTGAAAACGAGAGTTCACGCAAGGAATGGCTACTTGGTTATGTTCCATCATCTCGCGCAGATCATCTTACGAATGTACTTAAAGTTTATTATCAGGAGCTAATTGGACTCGAAAAACAACAGGTTAACATTATCCATCAGGAAGAGCTAACCAATCGTATTATTGAACTGATCGAAGAAGAGAAGGCCTCAGTCAACACATTAACTCCTTTACTTCAAAAAGAACGGGACGAGATGGGGGTGATTGAAGAAGATGCCTGGGTTACTGCACTCGCGGCGTTTACCCCAGACCAGGCGACAGAGATACTTGCCCAGCATGAAGCGAAAACCAAACGAAGATTAACTCCTCCTCCCATTGTATTGGATGACGAGAAGATTCAGGTATTGGAAGAAACTGCCCATGAAATATTCGCTGATCATATGCAGGTATTAGCAGCAAGCCGATGGATCACACTTTTTCAGGATCGTTTGTCTGCAAAAGGACTCCAAGGAGAAACAGCAAAGTATCGGGATGAACTATCAGCGTTAAAGTCCCGGGCTTCCGCCGTTCAACGCCGTATCAATCGTATCTCTGGTAAGTCCCCGGAAACCATGGCCACACTGGATGATGCAGATATGCCTCAGACTGAAGCTGAGAAGAATTTGTTTCTTAATGGAGAGATTGGTCGCTTAAGAGCAGAACGAGCAGATATACAAAGTGATTCCATCGTCCAACTCGTAGCTCGTATTGTTGTAATCTGGGTACTTGCATTTATCATTACTCTGGTGTTCTCCCGGATCATCAATCGCATGACCAGAAAACACAAGGATTCCGAATCGGGAAGTAATGCGCAAACCCTATTGGTACTATCTTTTATCAAGACCATGGGGAAAATTGTCATTTGGATTACCGCTATTATTCTGATATTTAGCTCTCTGGGATTTAATGTCGGAGCCGTATTAGCCGGTTTGGGTATTGGTGGCTTGGCTATTGCCATGGCCGCCCGCGAGACGCTTTCCGATCTACTGGGTGGAATTATGATATTCATCGAAAGACCCTTCGTAATCGGTGATGTAGTCAAAATCGGCGGAGGTGTTACTACAAGAGTTGTGGACATGACCTGGCGGAGTACATTGCTTAGAACTCCGTGGAACTATACGTTCAGTACCCCAAATAGTCAGGTAGCTAACTCCGTCATCAGCAACTTCACCAAAGAAGGACCCACCATGGGTTCCGGTTTATCTTTCGCCAGAATACGATCCGGTTATGATTCAGGATTTAATTGAAAAAGCCGTCCTATCAGTGGACATAACCTATGGCGATGAAGGCGGATGTTCCACTGGTGGAATCGTATTGGTCGAGACAATCACCCTAATGCGGTACTGGCCATGGTGGTATGTGGACAACTATGCGTCACGAGGAAAATTTAGAGGCGCAGTTTGGAAGGCTATTTGGGCAGAGCTGTCTGCGGCTGGAATTAAGATGGAAATCAAGCCTATTCCCAATATTGATTTCTCAGACACAGAAACCGACTCAACCTTTCCAACGACACCAAAGGCGTTAACCCAAAATAAATCTGATAATGATGGAGCGAAACATCTCGGTCAGATTGATGGCGAGCCTGAGGTATAGTTAAGCACCCAGATACTATCGAGTAGGCAGATGGAACTGCCTAATGGTCACTTTGTATTGGGATGTTATTATTATCCATAAACCATCTAATTCGCCGTGGTCCAGACTATCTGGTAGTTGGAATTGATAGGCAGGCCAAATAGACCGTCCAAACGGATAGGCTAAACGGACAGGCCAAATAGACAACACGAACAAACTGATGCAGAAGTGTTAAAAAGTATTAGCGGCCCGTTTGCCATTGGTAAACGGGCTATTTTATTGGGAGACATCCATAAGCAGATACTGTATGCTCCGCAGCATTTTGTTTCTTTCACTAATTTATGCCATCCAATCAAGATATTCCGCTAAATTCCTCTCAAAATTTCAACGACCTGGAACTCTCTCCATCTATTCTTAAGGCCGTGTTTGAACAGGGATATACAAAACCCTCACCCATTCAGGCCAAGGCAATCCCAACGATACTGTCTGGTGCAGACGTGATGGGTTCAGCCCAGACAGGAACAGGGAAGACTGCCGGATTCACCCTCCCTATCCTTGATAGGTTGTCCACGGGTAGATCTGCACGCAGCAACCAGGTTAGGGCTCTAGTCATTACCCCAACCAGGGAGCTCGCGGCTCAAGTGGGTAAAAGTATTGAAATCTACGGAAAATACTTGCCCTTACGGTCGGCAGTGGTATTTGGTGGCGTCAACATTAACCCTCAAATGATGCGATTGCGTAAAGGTGTGGACATCCTTGTGGCAACACCCGGCCGGTTACTCGATCTTTATAATCAGAATGCAGTAAGGTTTCGCCACCTTGAGGTGTTAGTCCTTGATGAAGCTGATCGTATGCTGGATATGGGATTTCTTCCTGATATAAAAAGAATACTGGCCTTGTTACCCAGGAAAAAACAAACCCTGCTTTTCTCGGCAACCTTTTCTGATGACATTCGCCGCCTTGCTAAAGGGTTGACCACAGACCCAGTGGAGATTTCCGTGACACCCCGAAACTCCACCGTAAAAGCCATAGAGCAATGGGTCAGCCCCGTGGACAAAAAACGCAAACCGGCATTGCTTACCAGGCTCATCAAGGGAAATGACTGGGGACAGGTGCTGGTTTTTACCCGCACAAAACACGGAGCAAACAAGCTCACCCGCCATTTACAGGAAAACGGCATCAAATCTGCGGCTATACACGGAAACAAAAGCCAGGCTGCACGCACAAAAGCACTCCATGAATTTAAACTTGGATCAACTCAGGTATTGGTAGCCACGGATATCGCTGCAAGAGGTCTTGATATCAACCAACTGCCCCATGTGGTTAACTTTGACCTACCCTCCGTACCCGAAGACTATGTGCATCGAATCGGTCGTACGGGTCGAGCAGGCGCCAGGGGTGAAGCGGTATCTCTGGTTAGTGCTGATGAAGCCAGTCAACTAAAAGAAATCGAGCGATTGATTCAACGCTCCATCCCAAGGGAAACCATCGACGGCTTTGAGCCCAACCATGATGTCCCCCCTAGCCGGATAAGACCACTCCCACTCCGTAAAAAGAAACCCAAAAAGCAACAAAACTCTTCCACCCAGGAAAACAGGAGTTCGAGAACCGCTCAGGAAACCAGCAAAAATGGCAATACCAGACATGCCGATACCAACAGAGCAAGGAAGAACACTAACACCTCTTCGCAAAAAGATGGAAATACAAAACAAACCACCTCAAAAAGCTCTTTCGCTGGAAAAAGGAAACCAAATCGTAATGCAGCAAGGAGGACCTCTCATTCCTAAATGCCGTTACCGTACACTCAGGCTCTGAAATGCCAGTAATTCATTCAACATCGCTTGAAACGAAGCGGTTATTGCATATCGGCCTACCATTAGTCGCCGCCTATGCATCGGAATTCGCCATGTTTGTCACTACCAAAATGGTAGTTGGGCAATTGGGTTATCTTGAGCTGGCAGCCGCTGGCATTTCCGGTGGACTCTCGCTCGAACTCAATGTCATCCTCATTGGGCTACTGTCCATCGTGGGTGTCCTATGCGCTCAAGCCGTTGGGGCCGGAAAAAATCATGAAGTTGGATTTATTGTGAAGCAGGGATTCATTATTTCATTGCTGATCGGTATTCCTGCAACATGGGTAGTCTGGAATTTCGATATGGTTCTTGTCTGGACGGGGCAGGACTCCACCGTTGTCGAACTATCGATTCCCTATTTGAGACATTTAAGTGGTTTTATGTTGCCATTGCTGTTTTTCTCTGTATTGAGAAATTTCGTCTCAGCTCTGTCACGACCCCACATGGTTATGACGATTGCTGCTCTCGCCGTTGGAGTAAACTATTTATTAACGATGTGGTTGGTCCATGGCGGTTGGGGTGTACCTGCTATGGGGCTAGCAGGTGCTGGGCTGGCGACCAGTATCGTCTCCTGGTTAATGTTTCTCGGTCTTCTATTCCTTATTTATCGCACCAGAGATCTGCGTGGGTACGGTCTGTTCCAGAGAGGATGGAAAATTGATCTTTCCTATTGTTCTGAAATCATGCGCCTGGGATTGCCAGTGGCTGCATTGGTTTTTCTTGAAGCAGGACTATTCACCGCAAGCTCAATCCTTTCGGGAATCATCAGCGCTGAAACCCTGGCTGCCTATGAAGTGGTGCTGGCATGGATTGGCCTACCCTTCGTGATTGCACTTGGTATCGCTGAGGCAACCATGATTCGCGTGGCTCACGGCGTAGGCAGTCGACAGTTTTTTGATGCTCGAAGGTCAGGCATGGTGGGAATGGGGATCGGTGTTGGATTGCTCATACTACTTATTTTGCTACCCATTGGGTTTCCAACCTACATTATTGGTTTCTTTATACAGGAAAGCAGCCCAGGGTTTTCCATCGTGTCTCAGCTGGCGATCAATTTTCTCTGGATTGGCGCGATTTTCCAGGTATTTGACGGCCTACAGGCAATCGCCGCCAGAACCCTGAGAAGCTACAAAGACAACTTTGTTCCCCTATGGATTGCTACATTTGGATACTGGATTCTCGGCATTGGCGGTGGTTCGGTCATGGCCTTTTGGCTCAATATGGGAGGGGCGGGGTTATGGTGGGGGCTGGCTATCGGCTTAACCACTACGGGATCCTTGCTTGCCTGGAGATTTCATCGTCTTTCGTTAAGATATTTATCAGTGGATGAGTCAGGAGCTTCATGATTTATATGATTACCATCCACACTCTCGTAAATCAGCCTGCTCTGGCGGCAATTGGTTACGAACTGGTAGCCATCGACGGATATGATAGAGTGAAACAGGCTCAGATACTGCGGTCTTCCCTAATGCGATCCCCCTCTTGGCATGGCGGTCAGAAATGAAATTTGTGCCATCGGGAACAAGTCGTTATTTAGCAAGTTTTCAATATGATATGAAACAATGATGGAGGACACAGTCTTGATTCCGGGTTATGCACCAGGAAAAGCCGTGGAAGGCCAAGGCTCAATGGATCATGGATAAAAAAGAAAAAGATGGAATTGTTATGTACTCCGTGAGCAGTTCCTATTTGGTGCTTACTGAAGACGGCCATCAGCGTAAATGCCGAATTAAGGGAAAGTTAAGAACTACCGGAGTTCGCACAACCAACCCTGTTGCGGTAGGTGATCATGTTGTTTTCGAAGATGCATCCGATGATACAGCAACAATAAAATCCATCAAACCCAGACGTAACTCCATCATTAGGAAGTCGGTAAAACTCTCGAGACGAGCCCATATAATTGCAGCGAATATTGATCAGGCCTATCTGGTAGTCACACTGGTTAATCCACCAACTTCCACGGGGTTTATCGACAGATTTCTTGTAACTGCTGAACTCCATGACATCCCGGTCTGTCTTGTGTTTAATAAGATTGACCTGCATGGAAAGGCAGAAAATCAGCTGCTGAAGACTTACCGGAGTATCTATACTGGCATCGGATACGAATGCCTGGAGTTATCCGCATTGGATACCAATGATATAAATCGCCTCAGGAATCGTTTGGACAACCAGGTTAATCTATTCAGTGGCCACAGTGGCGTGGGCAAGTCCACATTGATCAATGCCATTTCACCCGGTCTCAATCTTAAAACCGCGGGCACATCAGACCATTATCATCTTGGTCGCCACACGACCACGTTCGCAGAGATGTTTCCTTTGCCCACCGGAGGATACATCATTGATACCCCGGGAATAAAAGGGTTTGGTATTGTTTATCTGGAAAAAGAAGAAATAATGAATCAGTTTAGAGAGATACGGGAAATCAGGGAGCACTGCAAATTCGCCAATTGCATTCACGATAACGAACCCGAGTGTGCGGTCAAACACGCGGTGGAATCTGGTAACATTGCTTCTTCCAGATATCAAAATTATTTGTCGATTTATCATACTGATGAAGATGAAACTTACCGTTAAGCATTAATACTTTTTTTATTTTCTGTTTAATTAAATCCTAACGTGCAAAACCCAGGATCATTGCCCCTAGACGACCCGAGCATGCTAGCCATCGCCGGTATCGCATTTGGAGCCGGCTTAATACGAGGATTTACCGGCTTTGGCGGCCCTGCGTTTATGCTCGCCATACTGACCACTTTTTTTTCACCCATCGCCGTCATATCGAAAATTCTAGTGGTTGATTTTTTCGCTGGCGTCTATTTATTCAAGCAACGGTTCAAACAAATAGACTGGCCTGAGGTAACGAAAATTGTAGTGCCTACCCTGCTCTTCGCCCCATTAGGGCATTGGCTATTGACTGAACTTGACCCCTCTTTGTCTAAGCGGATTATCGCGACAATTATCTCCGTCAGTTGTATCCTGATGCTAGCGGGCCTGCGTTATAAAAGAAAAATGAATACAATGTCACTGATGGTTGTTGGCATTATTTCCGGTATCGTTTTCGGTGGCACCTACATTGCCTTAATTACCGTGGTTGCGATTCTCCTGGGGCCCTATGATAAAGAGGAGGGCCGTACACTAATCATCGCCTGGTCATTTTTCGCGATGCTGGTTTTCGCGCTGTCCTCCTTCTACAGCGGGACCACAACCACAGCGGATATTCTGGTCTCACTCCCCGGAGCGGTAACCTATATGCTTGGTGCATGGCTCGGGTCCCTGGGGTTTCGGCAATCAAGTGAAAAACTCTTTCGCCGAATCGCCATTCTCACCCTACTACTGCTATCCGTATTCAACCTCGTTGCCTAACCAAGGAGAGCGCCTTCTGATTGCTCTCATCCGGCTGGAAATATCATGCGTCTGTATCTCATCCGTCACGCCCAATCCGCAAACAATATTATTTATGACGGCACTGACAATGCACTGGGCAGGGTCGCTGACCCAGAAATAACAGAACTAGGCATCCAGCAATCTAAAGCGTTAGCCAGATACCTAAGTAGTCGTCCCTGAAGAACCCGAAAAGGCTACATATACAGTATAAACTGGATATAGTCCTGGTTTGAATCGACCGGAATTGTTAAACTGGCGTTCAGTTTCTGGTCGAACACGAGGTATATATGCTACCTGACAGCCCGGTGAATGACGATCAACTCAGTTTCTTCAACATCGTTGATCAGCTGGATACGTCCCATCCCCTGATTGCCCTTGGCAATACCCTTGACTGGTCATCGCTTGAAGCCTCCCTGAGCCAGTACTACAGCGCGAAGGGGCGGGCCGCGAAACCGATCCGGTTGATGAGCGGATTGGTGATGATCAAACAGCTGTACAGCTTAAGTGATGAATCGGTGGTGGATCAATGGAAGATGAACCCGTACTTTCAGGTGTTCTGTGGTGAGGTGAGTTTCCAGACGCAGGTACCGTGCCATGCGACGGAACTGGTGAAGTTCCGCAACCGGATTGGGTCGGAGGGAGTCAGGGAGATCTTTTCGCTGTCGGTAAAACTGCATGGGAAGCTGGCAGAGGAGCAGACAGTACTGGTAGATACCACGGTACAGGAGAAGGCGATCACGTACCCGACAGACAGCAAGTTGGCGATAAGGATCATCAATCGCCTGAACAAGCTGTCGAAGTTACACGGGATACAACAACGACGAACGTACGTAAAGGAAGTGCGGTCACTTCGTTTGGCATGTCGTCATTTCCGTCACGTGAAACGACGTCGTAAGGCGAACAAGGCGTTGAAACGATTACGAACCATTGCGGGTGTGTTGCTCAGGGAATGCCAACGGAAGTTACCGATCGATGTTCTGACGGCGCAGGAAGCGAACTTTGCGTTATACGAACGTGTTTTGTCTCAACAGCCCAAAGACAGGAACAAGGTTTACTCCCTGCATGATCCTGCTGTGTACTGCGTGGGCAAGGGGAAGGATCACAAGGCGTATGAGTATGGTCGCAAGGCGTCAGTGGTGGCGACGAAGGAGTCACAGGTGATTGTGGGGTGGTGAGTCATGACGAACATGATCATGATTCGAAGACCCTGAAAGCAGCACTGACAGAAGCCCATACCCACCGTGAGACATCGATCAGGCTGGCGGTGGTTGACCGGGGATATCGGGGAGCGAAGAATAAAGTGGATTGTGAGGTGCTGTTGCCGGGTCCTCCGCTGAAACGGGACAATGCTTATCAACGCCAGAAGAAACGGATACTGTGTCGAAAACGAAGTGCGATAGAACCGATCATCGGTCATTTGAAGCATGATCATCGTTTATTGAGGAGCTGGCTGAAGGGAGCCGAAGGAGACCGTATCAATCTGCTGATGGCGGGTTGCGCGTGGAATTTGAGCAAGTGGATGATCGCTTTCTTTTTGTTTGAAAAACCCAACGGCGGAGAGCAAACATTACTCGCCATTGCCTGTTGTCAGCCCCTTGGGACGCCGCTAATCGTCGTCTGGGTGTTGTCCTGATCCGAAGGTCGAAAATGACGCATGATCGCTAACGACATCGCGCCTTTTTTCAGGACGGACTAAATAACAGGGGCTGAATGACTGGGAGGGAAATTGGGAATAAAAAACCCCCTGCTAGCGCAGGGGGTACAAAATCCATTGGATCAAACAGAATGGAGGGTGTCTGTTGAAGGGGGTATAGACCCAATGTACAAGTTAGTTTTCACTAACTGATAAAGAGGATAAACTATCTAATCAGCGTCTTTCAAATATTTCAGACAGGCGGTAGATATCCAGGATAGATACACCCGCACTGCATTGGTATCTATCTCCAAATTTGTATAGATCATTTCGAATGAAACAAAAAAAACTATGGGGTGGACGTTTTTCAACGTCCACCAATGACTTAATGGAGGCATATTCTGCATCGATTGGGTTCGATTGGCGGCTATACAAGCAGGACATCGCAGGATCGATTGCCCATGCAAGAATGCTGTGTTCACAAAAGGTGCTGACTGAAGATGAATTCAATAAAATTGAAAATGGATTGATAGAAATCCGTGAGGATATCGAGCAGGGGCGATTTGAATGGGACGAATCCTATGAGGATATTCACATGAATATCGAAGCCAATTTAACCAAAAAGATAGGAGAGGCGGGAAAGAAGCTTCATACGGGACGCTCGAGAAATGACCAGATTGCGACAGACATACGTCTGTATCTGAGGGACGAAATAGATTCACTGCTAAGGTTGATCAGCGGTGTGCAAAGGGCTTTGGTGGAATTGGCTGCGCGGGAAGCCGATACCATCATGCCAGGTTACACCCACATGCAGTCGGCGCAGCCTGTAACCTTCGGTCATCATCTGTTGGCGTGGAACGAAATGCTGGACAGGGACTATGACCGTATATTTGAGTGTCGGAAACGGGTCAATTGTTCACCACTTGGAAGTGCTGCGCTAGCTGGAACAAGCTATGAGATCAACCGAAAAATGACGGCAGATGAACTTGGTTTTGAGGAGATCACCAGGAACTCATTGGACGCAGTTTCTGATCGGGATTTCGCTATAGAGTTTACAGCCCATGGATCATTGTTAATGGTGCACTTATCCAGAATGTCAGAAGAAATGGTGTTGTGGACATCAGACGGGTTTGATTTCGTAGACCTCGGTGACGATTTTTGCACCGGTTCAAGTATTATGCCGCAGAAAAAAAATCCCGACGTGGCTGAACTTACCCGGGGAAAATGTGGAAGGGTAACAGGAAATCTAATGGCGTTACTGGTGCTAATGAAAGGCCAACCGCTAGCCTATAACCGGGACAATCAGGAAGACAAGGAACCTCTTTTCGATACCATTGATACCCTGTCGATTTGTCTTCAGGTATTCGAAGCAATGATTCCGGGAATTGTTGCTAAACGGGATAAAATGCGGGAGGCAGCGAGTAAAGGATATTCTACCGCAACGGATCTGGCCGATTATCTGGTAAGAAAGTCAATCCCATTTAGAGATGCCCATGAAATAGTGGGAAAAGTGGTAGGGCATGCAGTCGCACAGAATCTGCAGTTGGAGAATATTCCGCTGACAAAACTCAGGGAATTTAGTGATGCCATAGAAGAAGATGTTTATGATGTGCTCACCCTTGAGGGTTCCGTAAATGCCCGGGACCATTTGGGTGGTACGGCTCCCGGACAGGTAAAATTGGCGGCGGCGGCGGCATCAAAAATACTCGCTGCAAGAATGATCAAAGCAAGCTAGAATCCATCGTTAAGAAAGAACCGCATCTGGTTGGGAAAATCCAATGAAAAAAATAGTATTCATCCTGTTATCGAGTCTGATTCTGCTTTCTGCCTGTGGCCAAAAAGGAGCGCTATATATTCCTCAGGAAACGGAGAAAAGCGAAGAAGAAAGTAACACAGAGTCATAAAGTCATATCGCTGTGCTTCAGGGATTGCAACCATTGAGTGTGGGAATGGAGTATAGGAATGGAGCATGAGATATGGGCTGCCAGGGGGGGGTGACAGCGGATACATGCTCAGTTTTCCCGGTCCTACTACTCTAGGCTCTGAAGAGAAGTGCCTTCAGGGAAGCGCTCCTAGGCTACCAAGGGGCTACCAGGGGGACGAACAAACGCGGAGACATCCCCCAAGTAGCATTTTTGGTATCAGCTTGATATCAAAAATATATGTGCGAATTACCTGAATCAGATTGTGTGATTCAGATAACACGATTCAAATGATTTTAAGGACATTCTTTGTCTGACCGATAAACCCACAACCGCCAGGATTACCCGACACGGGATGTAACTCGATGGACCATTTTCAATACAAAGACAATCAATTATTCGCCGAGCAGGTTTCGCTGGACGAAATTGCCGAATGTGTCGGTACCCCCTGTTATGTCTATTCCCGAGCGACCCTTGAACGCCACTGGAATGCATTTAACGATGCTTTTGAAGACTACCCCCACCGAATTTGTTATGCGGTAAAAGCCAATAGCAACCTGGCGATTCTGAATTTATTTACCCGTTTAGGATCGGGTTTTGACATAGTTTCTGGCGGCGAACTACGCAGAGTCATCAAAGCGGGTGGTGATCCGAAAAAAACCATTTTCTCTGGTGTTGGTAAGCAGGAATGGGAAATTCGCGAAGCATTGGAGCATGATATCGACTGCTTTAATATCGAATCGGAAGGGGAGCTACAGCGAATTAGCAGGATTGCCCAGTCCCTGGATAAGATCGCATCTATTTCGGTCAGGATAAACCCGGACGTTGATGCAAAAACTCATCCCTATATTTCAACCGGACTACGGGACAACAAATTTGGACTCACGCCGGAGCGTGCCATAAAGATTTATGAGCAGGCATCCACCGATAGACACATTCGTGTGCGAGGGGTCGCCTGCCACATCGGGTCCCAGCTAACTGAATTGACGCCATATAAGGATGCGTTGGATCGAATTCTGGATTTTGTTGATTTGCTGGAAAACCGTGGAATCCCTATCGACCATATCGATTTCGGTGGAGGACTAGGTGTACGATATCATTCTGAGAAGCCGCCCACCCCTTCGCAATATTGGGCTACCCTCAAAGAGCGTCTGGAAAGCCGCGGACACAACCTTCCGGTGACTATAGAGCCGGGCCGGGCAATTGTTGGCAATGCGGGAATACTTCTGACCACTATTAATTATATTAAAGAAGGTGAAGTATCCAATTTCTGTGTGGTAGATGCGGGGATGAATGATTTGATAAGACCTGCCTTGTATCAGGCTTATCAGGAAATCGTTGAAGTCAATCAGTCTGACCGTATTGTCAAAAAAAGCTATGACGTAGTTGGTCCAGTATGCGAAAGTGCCGATTTTCTCGGTAAGCAACGCGAGTTAGCTGTAGAAGAAGGTGGAAGGCTCGCTGTGCGAACATCTGGTGCTTATGCTGCGGTGATGAGCTCCAACTACAATGCTCGACCGCGACCGGCAGAAGTGATGGTTGACGGTGACCAGTTCCATGTGGTGAAGGAAAGGGAGACCCTGGAATCGCTCTATGAGGGCGAGCACTTCATTCCTTAGAAAGTCAGGAAATCTCGTTACAGATCTAACTCGCTGGAGCTTAAGCCGAAGCTTTCCGGGTGTTTGCGACCCCAGCGGGAACATGCCCGGTAGGAACGTGTTTTCTGGCGGATTCGCAGTGGATCTGCTGGTCATCAAAAAAAATGTCTGCACCGAAGGTTTGCAGAAACTTCCCTTTATCCATTCCACCAAGAAAATAACTCTCGTCAATCCGAACATCCCATGCACGAAGGGTTTTTATGACACGTTCATGGGCGGGAGCTCCCCTTGCGGTAATTAGTGCTGTTCTAATCGGAGAGTCCTCAAAAAGATAGGTGGACTGAATTCGGTGTAATGCAGCCAGAATATTCTTAAAAGGCCCTCCAGGAAGAGGCTGGTTTGCCGACTGTTTTTCTTTTTCACTAAACGCTTTTAGCCCTTGTTGCTGATATATTTTCTCCGCCTCATCGGAGAACAATACAGCGTCTCCGTCAAAAGCTATTTTTAGTTGACTGCTTTGGGTCTGACCTACATGAGATGGCAAAATGGTGGCTGCAGCCGCACCAGAATCCAGTGCCTGTCTAACGTCGAGGGGGTCGGCAGAGAGAAACAGATCGGCCCCAAAAGGTTTAACGTACTGATAAGGTGACTGTCCTCCGGTAAACGCCGCTCGACTGATGTCCAATCCATAGTGTTCAATGGAGTTAAAGACTCTTAGTCCAGTGTCAGCGCTATTTCTTGAAATAAGGACAATTTCGATATGCTGACTTGTGCCTTTGTTAAGGGACAGGAATTTTTGAACCATTGGGAATGCAACACCCGGCGCGAGAGCTTCGTTTTCGTGATCGATCTGATACTGACAATACGCATCGATACCCTTGTCGACATAAACGGCGTGACTTTGTTCAAGGTCGAACAAAGCCCGGGAAGAGATGGCGATGACCAGTGTGTTGTCGAAACTCCTGGCCATTAGCAGTTTATGGTTCTAACCATGTCGGTCATCAGCATTGATCATTCGTCAAGGAGTTGTTCCTGGGAATCACGGTTCATTGTTTCAAAAATACTATAGTTTCTTCAACGCCTCGATAACCGAGCAGGAATCTGGTCGTTTATTGTGCCAAATAAAAAAGGATTCTGCGGCCTGTTCAACTAACATTCCCAAACCATCAAACACTCCGGCGGCGCCATGAGACAAAGCCCATTTCATAAACAAAGTGGGCTGACTGGCGTACATCATGTCATAAACAAGAGTAGAAGAACGAATACAGCTAACATCAATCCCGGGTAAGGCGTTATGCAAACTGGCGGAGGAGCCATTAACAATCAGGTCATAACCTTCAGGATCTGTTTTTTCCAGGCCTGTGGCCAGAATTAAAGGATTTGCAAACTGCTCTGCCAGCTCATGAGCTTTGGATGGTGTTCTATTCGCAATCGTGACAGACTGGGGTTGACACTCGATTAAAGGCCCCAAAACACCACGAACTGCGCCTCCAGCCCCAACAATCAATACCTTTTGGTTTCTCAGGATACAGCCGATGTTATGTTGAATATCATGGATCATTCCAAATCCGTCGGTATTGTCGCCGAAAATGGAACCGTCCCTTTCAAATTTCAGTGTGTTAACGGACTGAGCCAGTTGAGCCCGCTTACTCAATTGATTATTGGTTTTTTGGCACAATTGCCAGGCTTCAACCTTAAAGGGAACGGTGATGTTAAGGCCGGCGCCGTCGTGGGCCTGAAAATGACTAACTGCCTGTTCAAACCCACCAACGTCTACCTGGATACGACCATATTCAAGATCTACCCCACATTGCTGGGCGAAGAATGAATGGATTGTTGGAGACTTGCTGTGGTCAACAGGATTGCCCATTACGGCGAAGTTTTTGGGCTTCGGTTTAAAATCGAACAGATCAGACATCAGCTAAGGAAGACAAAAGTTGTTATTATGAATATTCCCACATCTTTATGTCGATGTCGTCACTATTTGGAATGGTGGAGTCACTAACAGGCAATTTTATTCCCTAACATTCATAAACAGCAACATCGGGTCGTCACACAGGATTGTAACGACACCATGTCCGAAATTACTAAGACCCAGTGAACTTAAGGGCGCTAACTCAGTGAGCTCCGGAACCTGGTACTGGCATTCCCCGGTCATCGTGAAGGAGGTGGTCTCCAGGGTTCCCAGGCTGAAAAGTCCATGCAGTTCGAACTGCCACCGTCCAGCGGAAAATATCGCAGCATCTTCATCAAAAAGAACTTTGGTACCAGGGGAGCGTCGACGAACAAATTGATGTACTTCACCGAAGTTGAAGAACTCATGGTCTCGCCTACCGCCAAGAAACCCCAGGAGGGAGATCGAAGTAAAGTTGGGCCCAAGATTTCCAAGGGCGAAAGCAAGGTCTGAAAAGTCCTTTTCTCGCTCCAAAACGGTGTCTAGAACGCCATGGTATGAATCCCCGTCTCCCAGCGCATAGCCTTCGTTTAGCCTACGAAAACGGGTTCCACCATCGACAAAAAGCACGGGTTCTTCGAAGTGGTTCAAGTCACCCCGAGGTTGATAAAGCGGTCCAACCAGCGTGACACTGTCGCTGGAGATATACCTGTCTAAATATTGATGAATAGTCATTTACTAATCGTATGTTCACCAGTATTTCATCCCGGGAGCCACGTCCCTTAAGGACAGCCCCAACTGATTTGGTTAGAGGACTTTTAGTGTGAATTTAATTGGAAACGCAGTTACATATTGTTACGATAACTTCCGTCAGAGCCCAAGGCTGAGACGACGGGATGCACTATAATACTTCATTTGAAACATTTGTTTAAATTCAAAATATGCGTGTCTTAAAAATTGTGTTGCCTGTGGCTGTATTGGTGGCGGGTTTTCTGTCCTTTCAGTATCTAAAGTCTGGCAAACCAACACCAGAGCCGTTGACTCTGGCGGTTAATGTGCCTGTGGTTCAGGCGCAAACCGTAGAGTTAGCATCGATATCTCCAACCATCAAATTGTTTGGGCAAGTAGAAACAACTGCTCTATCCACATTAAGTGCTGCCATTGAGGCTGATGTCATCAGTGTGAAAGTTCAGGAAGGTCACTCTGTAAAAAAAGGTCAGCTGATGGTGGCTCTGGATGATGGAGATACCGCGCTTGCCATCCAGCAAAGACAGGCGGAAATCGCTGAAATTGAGGCACTAATTGCTAGCGATAAAGTGAAGTATGAATATGACAAGAGTGCATTGGTGCAGGAAAGAGAGTTGCTTGGCATTGGCCGAAAGTCAGTGAAACGGGCAAAAAAACTAGTTAGCACTCAAGCGGGCTCCGAAGCAACCCTAGACAGCGCATTGCAGCAGGAACAGCAATTGTTGCTAGCGGTTAACCAACGAAAAAGAAGCATCGCCGAGTTCACCGCCAGACAACAACAGCTCGAGGCGAGACGGTTAAAAGCGAAAGCAGCCTTGATTAGAAGCCAAAGAGACTTACAGCGCACTGAAATAAGGGCGCCCTTCGATGGCAAAGTCAGCCAATCAATGGTTTCTGTGGGTGATCGGGTGAACAAGGGGACCTCCCTGTTCAAACTTTATGATGAGAGGGGGCTTGAGATTCGGGCACAGATTCCGAATCAATTTATCGGCCTCGTTCAATCTGACTTGTTGGGCAAGAAAAGCACCAGGGCTCAGACACTCATCAATGAAAATGTCGTTGATATTGTTCCCAGTAGAATATCCGCTCAAATTGCCAAAGGGCAGGGTGGGGTTGACGTGTTTTTTGGATTGCCGCCTGAGGTTGAAACCCAGTTAGGTCGTACCGTTGAAATCACTGTGGAATTACCGGCTTTGGAAAACGTAGTGCCGTTACCTGTGGATGCTTTATACGGCAGTGACAAGGTTTATGTGATTGAGGAGAATAAACTTAAAAGTAAAAAGGTCTCGCGGTTAGGAAAGCGCCAGATTGGGCGGGAGCAACAACTTCTGATTGACGGTAATGGGTTCGCTGAGGGAGATCAGGTTTTGGTTTCACGCTTGCCCCAGGCGTCACAGGGGTTGGCAGTGGAAATCGACGGAACGACGGATTGATTATGAGCGAAGCGAAACCCACCGAAACAAGGCCCACCGAAACAAACCCCACCGAAACAAACCCGAATGGGCTAATTGGAATATTTAGCCAGCACCCGGTAGCGGCAAATTTGTTAATGGTCATGATGTTCATGGCCGGTTTCTGGGGCATAAAACAACTCAATACGCAATTTTTCCCGAGTTTTAATATCGACTATGTCAGTGTATTTGTTAGCTGGAGTGGGGCTAGTTCGGAAGACGTTGAATCCCTGATTACGACTTCGTTAGAGCAGGAGTTGCAGGATGTTGATTTTGTAAAGCAAATGACTTCAACTTCCGCCGAAGGAATTTCCTCGATCTCGCTGGAGTTTGAAGAAGGCACTGATATGGGGCTGGCAGTCGATCAGGTAAAACAACGGGTTGACCGTGTACGTAATTTGCCCAGTGGTGCGGATTTGCCTGAGGTAACAAAGGCGACACGATATGAAAGCGTTGCACGTTTGCTCGTAAGTAGTCCAGGGGATGTGAACGAAATTCGCGATTTGGTATATCGCTTTGAACAGGAGCTTCTGGACAGAGGAATCGCAAAAATATTTATCAGTGGATTGCCTGAAGAAGAGATATCTATCGAAGTTCCTTCAAGCAAATTAAGGGAGTTGGGTTTGTCTCTGGACGAAATAGGGCAACGCATTTCCCTTAAATCAAGAGATGCACCGGTTGGCGTTATTGGACGATCAACGAATTCCCGGCAGCTCAGGTTTCGCGAGAGAAGAGAAACCGGGCTCGAATTCGAATCGCTTCCAATTATTTCAGAATCACAGGGGCGTTTGGTGACGCTCGGAGATATTGCAACCATTGAAAGGAAGCCGAAAGAAGGTCAGACATCGATCTACTATCAGGGCTTCCCTGCGGTAGAACTTTCTCTCAATCGTTCAGAAAGTGGCGATAGCCTGAAATCCGCAGAAATTTTTCACCAGTGGCTGGAACAGGCAGATAAAGACCTCCCTGCGGGAGTAGTGTTAACGCCCTTCAATGAAAGATGGAAATTGCTGGAGGGCAGAATTGATCTACTCGTCAAAAATGGGTTGGGTGGATTGCTACTGGTTATTCTGATTCTATTTCTATTCATGAATGCCAGAGTCGCCTGGTGGGTATCCGTGGGTATCCCTGTTTCCTTTATGGCAGCTTTGGCCATTCTCTATTTTCTTGGTGGCTCAATAAATATGGTCAGTCTGTTTGGATTGATCATGGCATTGGGGATTATTGTCGACGACGCCATTGTCGTCGGCGAAGACGCAATGACCAGATACGAAGAAGGCGATGGTTATATGATGGCTGCTCAAGGGGCGGCAAAGAGTATGTTGGGCCCAGTGTTCTCTTCGTCTTTAACAACCATCGCGGCTTTTCTGCCACTATTACTCATTGGTGGAATTATTGGAACGATTTTGCGTTCAATTCCAGTGGTGGTGATTTGCGTTATTTTGTCGTCGCTGATTGAATGTTTTCTAATCATGCCGGGCCATTTAACTCACTCTTTCCGGAAAATGGGGCGCTATTCTCCAGGACGTCTTCGGCAGAGACTTGATCGTGGTTTTCATGGATTCAGGGATCGACTTTTCCGACCCGTTCTGGTTAAGGCGGTGTCATTTCGCTGGGCGACATTGGCAATCTCCATCGCCTCATTGATGATTGTCGCAGGATGGGCGGCAGGAGGTCGTTTAGCTTTTCAATTCTTCCCGACTGCTGAAGCCGATCGTATTTTTGCCAATGTCAGTTTTGTATCTGGAACACCAGGAGAAAGGGTGAAGGACTACCTAACCCAGATGGAACGAACAATAGAGGACATTCAGAAGGCGAAAGATGAACAATTTGTTGATCTGGTAATTTCCAGGCATGGATTTGTCGAAGGAGGCGATGGCAGGTCCGTGAGTGGGGATCAATATGGTTCGATTCGTTTGGAACTGGTTGACCCAGACCAGAGAAATACCCGAAACCGGGATATTATCAAGGCATGGAGGGAACGCTTGCCCGAAGTGCCGGGCATTGAGAATATTGCCATCGTTGAACCCAGAGGGGGGCCTCCTGGTAGTGATATCGATGTACGCATCACCGGAGAGAGCATTCATCAGGTAAAAGCAGCGTCGGAGCAGCTTCAGCAAACACTATCAGGCATTGCTGGCGTGTCAGGCGTTGGAGATGATGCGCCTTACGGAAGGGAGCAAATGGTATTGAGCTTGACGCCTACCGCGCAGATATTGGGGTTAAGTGTTAACAACGTGTCTCGTCAGCTACGGGCAGCCTATGATGGTTATGTTGTGCAGGAAATATCAGATGGCTCGGACGATGTCGACGTCACAGTGCAACTTCCTTCTGAAGAAAGAAATGCCCTATTTGGTCTTGACGAATTAAATATTCAACTCCCAGGAGGAGGTTCTGAAACACTGGGCAACCTAGCAGTTATCAAATTCGAAAGAGGATTTGATTCCATTCGGCATTCCAATGGAAAGCTGGCGGTAACAGTGATCGGTAGCGTTGATCCCGCAGTAAATAATACCAACAAAATCCGTAGCCAATTGGAAAGTAATATATTGCCTGATCTCTCTAATCGACTCGGCGTTCAGTTCTCATTCGAAGGTCGACAGGCTGACCAGCAGGAAACCCTTGGAGACATGAAGTTAGGACTTGCGTTGGCATTAACGCTTATCTATCTGGTCCTGGCGTGGGTGTTTGGATCCTATGGATGGCCTTTGGTCGTAATGATGATCATTCCATTTGGGTTGGTGGGTGCGATTGTCGGACATGTAGTAATGGAACAGAGTATTACGCTACTTTCGCTGTTTGGTTTTTTTGGACTATCGGGAATTGTGGTTAACGATTCAATCATTCTGGTTGTCTTCTATAAAAAGCTTAGAAAACAGGGGCTAGGACCAGAAAAAGCGGTAATCCAGGCGGCATGTCAGCGCTTAAGAGCGGTGTTATTGACGTCACTGACTACCATTGCGGGCTTAACCCCTTTGCTCTTTGAGACTTCTTTGCAGGCTCAGTTCCTTATTCCCATGGCAACAAGCCTGGCGTTTGGTTTGGCTTTTGCGACGTTCCTGGTCCTGTTTCTGCTACCAGCCCTGCTTCTCATTTATGAAAACATGGCAGCAAGGTTTTTTAACCAAAGGGCTGTGTTACCTGCTATGACATCGTGATAGTATGGATTTTCGCTAGTAAACACATGTCTAGTAAACACACATGAGGTGAAATCAATGGAACGAGATACACAGCATACTCTGCGAAAAATCGCTACTGGGATATTCGTCATTATCGGGATGCTTATTGTAAGCACTGCCAGGGCTGAGTGGAATTTTGATGACGGTTCTCGCTATGGCAGTTTTAAATATGCGTCACAAGTAAAAGGGGATCAGTTTGATTACGGATTCAGCGGCGAAGATAGGTACCAGGTATCCAACACTGAACTCCAATATAACCAACGAACCACCGATGGTGCCTGGCATTTCGCCAACGCATATCATCGGGATGAAGCACATTTTCAACTGGGTGCATCCTACAAAAAACTCCGGCTGGATGCATTTAGCGGTTACGGAAAAACCCGAGCCAGAGCAACACATCGATATTCCGAGATTGACCCTTTCCTATTTCACGGAGGAAACAACCAATCTTTTGAGTTTTCGGGATTAGCAGCATCACATTTAGTTAGTCCCCAAAAAACGGTGAATTTGTTGTATACCCGGATTAAATCCAATGGTCTTGATGATCGAGAGGTTTATGGGCTGGAATTCGCCAGCAATAATTTTGGAGTTTCTTTTATGCAGGTTAATCGGGGAGAGCAAAATGCAGGATCCGCATTCTCTGTCACGAGTCAACATAAGAAGCATGAGTTTAGCTTCGATTACCTGGAACAGGTTAACGATGTTTCCCTCTCCCAGTTATCCTATCAAACCCATCATCGGGGTAAGCGATATCAGGTTTCGTTGCAGGCCGTCGAGAACCCTCTGTATGAAATCAAAACTGAAAACAAAATTGTGTTTTCCCTGGGGTTTGATGTGGGTTCGAAAAACCGGTTTTATGCCAATGAAGAAGAATCCGATGAGGAGTCGGAGAAAAAACCCGGAAAAAGTACCTATTTATTTGGTGCTATTGGAGTAGGATTGGGCGTGGGCATGAGCTCTGGAAGTGGGAGTTCGGATGATTCTTCCCGAGCAACATCACAGCATGCTGCGGCGAGAACCGTTCTTAACAGAATCAATCCCACCTCAGTCGCGATTAATCGTGAGCATGGTGGATACGTGTATCGAAATGCTGATGGTAGCTATTCAAGCACTGAGCCTCTCACCGGAACTAACGACAGTATTTCCTTACCCCATCCATTTTTTATTACTCCCACGGGTACGACTACCACCGCTAGTTATCATACCCACGCTATGACAGTGAAAACTTTTCGGAACAGGACTTGCTTTCGGATCGGGAATTCGCTCTCGATGGTTATCTTGGAACTCCCGGTGGTCAATTCAAATATCATAACTACATCACGGGAGCTATTACAACATTAGGGACTATCGCAAACTAATATTTGGACTTGATTCCTACCATGGTTTTGTTTTAGCTGATTGACATTAGTCGGTCCTGCATTTGTCCGATTTCATCTTCGTTCGCCAGGAGGTTGGGTTTAAGTCGCATGGCTTCCAGGCGTGCTGGCTTTGTGCTTATGTGACTCAATGCCTTAGCTACCGATTCCGCATTGATAGGATCGTTGCAAATAAGTGCCATGTCACATCCCGCCTCCAGAGCCAAACCGGTTCTTTGTAATGGTGTACCGGCATCGTGGGCACCTTTCATTGATAAATCGTCGCTAAATATGAGCCCATCGAAGCCAATCCTCTGGCGCAAAATCTGCTTGATCCAGTACGGAGAAAATGTCGGAATGCTATCGTTGATTTGTGGGAATAGAACATGGGCTGTCATCACCCCGCCGAGTTTGCTGGCAAGGGCCTGATAGGGGATCAGGTCACTATTTTGTAATTCCTCAATTGTCCGATTATCTATGGGTTTCATGAGATGAGAATCCCCCGTTACGCCACCATGACCAGGAAAATGTTTACCTGTTGCAGACATGCCAGTACTATTCATGCCGTCAATAAATGCATTGGCCAGTTCGGTGACGACGGTTGCTGAATAGTGGAAAGATCGGTCGCCGATGACAGCGCTGTCGTCATTAGCCTGATCCAGTACAGGGGCAAAACTAAAGTCAATTCCAACGTCGGCTAATTCGCTCGCCATGATTCTGCCCGCTGATTTTGCAAGGGATAGCGCTTCTTCAGGAGATACATCGTATCGAATGCCGAATTTTTGTACTGGAGGAAGTGGGAAGAAGCCGTCTCTAAAGCGTTGTACCCGACCGCCTTCCTGGTCCACCGCAACCAATAAAGAAGGAGACCGAAGAGACTTGATCTCCAGGATCAGGTTTTTGACCTGAGTTTTTGATTCAAAATTTCGGCTAAATAGAATAACTGCTCCGATGCTGGGAGCGCGAAGAAAATCCCGCTCATGATCCGTCAGGGAGGTTCCTTGTACATCCACCATTAGCGGCCCTAAAGGTAAATTACACACGTATATTAACCTCTGTTTGGGGGGCGACCATGTTGAACAGCTCAATTAAGTCATTGTTTCTCATGCGGATACAACCCTTGGATCCCACTCCTCCCATTCTTACTTCTTCTGGGGCGCCATGGATATAGATGTAGCGACGCATGGTGTCAACCGAACCCAAACGATTAAAACCTGGCTCGCAGCCGCTTAGCCAAAGGATGCGGGTTAGTATCCAGTCCCGGTGGGGTTGTTCGGCGCGCATGCCTTTTTTATAGATTTCACCGGTTGGCCTCCTGCCAACAAAAACCGTGTTTATGGGTTGGTTATCGCCGATTCTGGCCCGAATACAATGTTTCCCGAGAGGAGTGCAACCACTGTCATTTTGCTGTCCATGGCCATTTAGGCCGGTCGAGATGGAGTAGTGTTTTACTTTTTCGATGCCTTGAAAGACCGATAGTGTCTGTTTCGACAAGGAAATATCCAACTTCAGAGGCGAGTTCATGACTGAATAAGTAGGTAAATGTCAAACATCAATGTGTCGCCCAGCTTGTTGTCTGGTCTGTTGTTTAATCTCTTAGGGTTTAATTCCCCGCTCCTTGGGGCGTAAGATGTATGGGTGAGCGATTATACTCATAGAAGCCATAATGTTACGGTATTACTCTACCATTTGGTATTTCCGTCGAAGTATAGGCGGGTAGTGTTTGACGAAGCCGTGGATGAAATACTTCGGGAAATTTGTCTTGATATTGAGAAGCGATACCAAATTAACTTTTTAGAGATTGGTACGGATAAGGACCATGTTCATTTTCTGGTTCAGTCGGTACCGACTTACAGCGTGACAAAGCTGGTACGAACGTTGAAAAGTATCACAGCGAGAGAAGTATTTCGTCGTTACCCCGAGGTTAGGAAAGCCCTATGGGGAGGTGAGTTTTGGTCAGACGGATATTTTGCCAGTACGGTGGGAAAGCATGGAGACGAAGAAATGATCAAAAATTATGTCAAGAATCAAGGGCAACAATATAAACAGATTCACCATAACTATCAGCTTACTCTATTCTAATACCCCGTAGCTTGCTGCGGGGTAGTTTATTGTGCTCAATCAATCCGGAACTCGAGATTTCAATCATGTCGAAAACCTCATCAAAACCATTTTCTCCGTAGTAAGGATCGGGGACATCTGTTCGTTTGATATCTGGCGCGAAATCCAGCATCAAAAACAATTTTTGCGTGTGGTTGCCGGCCTGTCGCCGAAGATTGGCGAGATTATCACTGTCCATGGCGACAATGGTGTCAAAGGTCAGAAAATCATCTACTTTGAGTTGCCTTGCTCGTAAGTCCGAAATGTCAATGACCCGCGTCAGAGCAGTTTGTATGGCCCTTGGATCCGGTGGATTACCGATATGCTAGCCTCCTGTTCCCGCTGAATCCGCGCAAATGATTTCCTCCAGGCCCTGTTTTTTCACGAGATGACGAAAAATTCCCTCAGCGGTCGGCGAACGACAGATATTACCCAGACAAACAAACAAAACGCGATGCATTTCGGTTTCCTAACCTCTGGATAGTTTGACGACGACTTCTTCACCATGAAGTCGTCGCATAATATTGGCTAAATTAACTCGATCTGTCACTTCAATGATAAATGACATGGTCGACGTATGATTATGTTTGGAATCCACGGATAGATTATTAATATTCGAACCGTATTCCGCAATGATATTGCTGATCTTCGCCAGAACACCTGGCTGGTTCAGTGTATCAAGTTTCAGTAAAACCTGGAATTTTCCCGCGACGGAGTCAGACCAGTTAAGGTGAAAATAGTTATCAGGGTGTTTAAGCAGATTCTTGCAGTTATTGCATCTCGCCCGATGTATCACAATACCCCTTTCCTTGGTGGTCGTACCAATGATCTCATCTCCGGGAATGGGGTGGCAGCAATTTGCATAAGTGACTAGTAGTCGCTCTGTGCCTTCAATGGTTAGCGCCGTAGATTTATGTTCTTCCGAGTGGGAACCGCCCATCTCCGGTAATGTTGTTACGGCCAATAATTGCTTGGCCACTAGAGCGGCTAGTCGTTTACCAAAACCGATATCTCCCAATAACTCATCCCATTCACTAACCTGCAGTTGCTTCAATAGCGTATTCTTGTCTCCTGTGGGTATGCGAATGCGGCGGTACCCCAGTTTCCCCAGTGCCTGACGAAGAAGCCTTCTGCCCAGGGAAATTGATTCTTTGGTTTTTTGCTGATTGAGATAATATCGAATTTTGGCTCGGGCTTTTGAGGTCACAGCATAATTTAACCATGACGGCGTTGGTCGGGCAGAATTCGAGGTAATGATTTCGACGTGATCACCGTTACTGAGCTGTTCGTGCAGAGGAACGGTGATTTGATCAATACGGGCACCAATGCAGTGGTCACCGATATCTGAGTGAACAGAATACGCAAAATCCAGTGCCGTGGAGCCCCTGGGTAGCCGTTTGATATCACCCTTAGGAGTGAAAACGAATACCTCGTCCGGAAATAGATCAGCCTTGAGGTGTTCCAAAAACTCACCAGAGGTGGAGGATTGTTCCTGGGCCTCAAGAAAGCTCGTAAGCCACTGTTGAGCTAACTGTTGTGGTGCGTGTTCACCGGTAGTTTCTGTTTTATAAAACCAATGGGATGCCACACCCATTTCCGCGGTTCGATGCATGGATTGGCTGCGTATCTGTATTTCCACCGGTTGTCCAAAAGGGCCGACGACAATGGTATGAAGTGATTGATAACCATTGACCTTGGGTAATGCTATGTAATCTTTAAAAGCGCTAGGGCGAGGTTTATAGATTTGATGCAAAATACCTAAAGCCTGATAGCAATGGTGCCGGGACTCAACGATGATACGAATAGCACGGATATCCGGGACATCTTTTAGAGACAGCTTTTTTCTTTGCATCTTCCTATAGATGCTATAAATGCTCTTGTTTCGCCCCTGAATTTCAGCTCCAAGGCCAAAGTGGGTAAATTTGCTACGAAGCAGGGAACATACGTCTTCAATGATGGATTCTTTTCCTTGTCTGTTAGCTTCCACACTTTCCTTGATTGCGCGGAATCGTTTCGGATAGAGTACCTCAAAGCTCAGATCCTCAAGATTTTGTGCGAATTCGCGTATCCCCAGGCGATTGGCGATGGGGGCATAAATTTCCAGCGTCTGCTTTGATATTCGACGTCTCTTCTCCTTCTTGAGTGAGGAGAGCGTGTTCATATTATGTAGGCGGTCGGATAGTTTAATGATGATGACACGAATGTCTTTGGCCATCGCCATTAGCATTTTGTGGAAGGATGCGGCTTCGGCGTGTTCCTTTGACTCCTGTTCGAGTTGACTGACCTTGCTAACACCGTCAACCAATACAGCGACGTCGCCGCCGAATTGGTCGGCTAGTTGAGCCAGAGTTATATCCGTGTCTTCGACAACGTCATGGAGAATCGCCGCAATAATCGTGCGGCTGTCCATCCGCAAGTCACCCAAAATTTTGGCGACAGCAAGTGGGTGATAAATATAGTCTTCTCCACTCTGTCGTTTTTGCCCCTTATGAGCCTCTGCACCATAGAGATAGGCTTCATAAATATCATCGATGGACTCATCGTCCAAATAGGAGTGAAGCTGGTCCGTTAGCTCGCTAACGAGGCCAGCATGATCGGTGGAGGCGACTCCGTCAGAGTAGTAGCTACTAAGACGCTGATTCAGGCGCTTGATTAGCGGAAGCTTGCTCACCGTCGGTTTCTCCGGAGATTTCAAACATATCGTTTAACTCTTCGCTTGTGTCAAAATCAAGACCTGAAATGGTAGTGTCTTCTTCGAGAATAGAGGCAGTGATTTTTCCTTCTGCAATTTCCCGTAATGCGATAACGGTGGGTTTGTCATTATCCGGTTCAACCAGGGGATCAGCACCAAGAATGAGCTGTCGAGCCCGCTTTGTCGCAACCAATACCAATTCAAACCGGTTATCAACATGTTCAAGACAATCTGTAACAGTGATACGTGCCATATTTTAGGATCCTCAATAAAAAATCTTTAATAAAAATTCATTCAACTGTTTGGAAAATGGAAATAGCAATTAGCCGGAATAGCAATTAGCCATGGTCCAAATCCCGTAAGATATTCCGAAGCTCTTTTAATGCTTCGTCAAAATTGTCGTTTACGATAATTTGATCATATTCACTTTTATGATCCATTTCTTTTTTCGCGTCCCGCATACGTCGAAGGATAACTTCTTCACTATCCTGTTTACGTTGACGCAAGCGTGTTTCTAATGACTGTAGTGATGGCGGCATAATGAAACATGATTTTGCCTGGGGAAATTTTTCCCGCACGTTTCGGGCACCTTGCCAATCAATATCCAGAATAGCATGCTTCCCATTTAAAAGCAGTGCGTCGATGGTCTTTGCTGAAGTCCCATAATAATGGTCGAAGACCACTGCGTGCTCAATAAAATCACCCCTTGCGATCATGGCCTCGAATTCTGCCTTTTCAATAAAGAAATAGTGCTGTCCGTCAATTTCTCCAGGGCGCTGTTTCCTGGTGGTATGAGAAACGGTCAATTGGGCATCGTTCCGGGAATCAACCAGGGCTTTGGCCAGACTGGTTTTTCCTGCACCAGACGGCGCAGACAGAATAAGAATACCGGGTGAAGACATTGACGTGAAATAGTTGATACGCGAAATATCTGATTGGTTGTTTGGGGTGTTTGGGGATTAAGAGAGCGGGCGCTTATTTGCTTTGGAGTCATGCTGATGAAGACAACAGATAAATCGATAGGTTATGACTTTCTGTATTGGTTCCCTGCAAACCGTCGCTCTTTTCCGCAGCCCGATTCTAACGCTACTGGGGTTTTGAGAACATACCCAATTGAGTTAAAGAGCTGAATATTAGCGAAATAACTGGCGGTTTAAACCTGGAAATGGGGCGGAAGTCTGTTGTTCAGGAAATGATATTGATGCGGTTTCGACCTTCATTCAGACTAGCCGATGAGAAATCCATACAAATAAGGCGTTTCATGACCAGGTAAGTCGGTTTAGAATAGTACTTTCAGGGTGTGTGTCAATGGCGCATTCGGTAATATGAACGTATGACTGAAGTTGGAAAAATTCTTGATCTTTCGACATGACACCCCTTATCCAATCCATTCTTTTTCTTAGTCTATCTAAACTCCTGTTTACCATTCAGGACGTCATTATGAAAGGGGTGAGTGATGGCTATGCCGTCCATCAATTGCTGGTAGCCAGAGCGATGGTAGCTGTGCCCCTAATCTTTTTTTGGATTCGGATGTCCGGTGAATTTCAGGCGTTAAAAAGCCAGCCAGCGGTCAAAATGGTTTTACGGGGTATTTTTTTGCTGGTCGCCTTTATGTTTTTCTATTTGTCCATTGTGGCAATGCCGCTGGCGACGGCCACAGCGTTATTTTTTACCAGCCCTTTTTTTATTTCAATATTGAGTGTTCCCATACTCGGAGAGTCTTTGGGTATTCGTAGAATAGGGGGCATTATCCTTGGTTTCATTGGAGTGATCATCGTTTTGAATCCCCGAGGTGAAGATTTTGGTATCCATAGTCTGTTGCCAGTGTTTTCGGCTTTTTCGTATTCCTGTGCACAAATCATGATTAGAACAATGGAGCTGGATGCCAAAGCCACGGTAATGGCGTTTTATTCCAATTTCGTCTATTTCGTAGCAGGGGTCTTAATGGCGATCGCCCTCAGTTTTGTGAACATGGAATCGGAGAATCCCAGTATTCAATTTCTTTTCAGATCCTGGGCGATGCCGAATATTCAGGATGCTCTATTAATAATGGGCTCCGGGTTCGCAACGGCTTGGGCATCGGTATTATCAAGCCAGGCTTATCAGCTGAGTGAAGCCTCGAAAATTGCGACCATGGAGTATTCGCCCATTATCTGGGTAGTTATTCTTGGTTATTTGTTTCTGTCAGAAGTCCCGGATATGCAAACAATTCTGGGCGTGGCTGTCATCATGGCAGCGGGCTTATACGTCATAAAGCGCGAGGGAATTAGGACAGATAAACCCCTGGCGAGGGCTGGGCTAACCCGCTGACACAGGCTTTCGTTATGGTTTGATGGCTGTTAGTTTTTATTCCAAAGTCCATAAAAACGATAATAGGCGTACCTGGTCGACTGATCTATTAACGACTCAAAGGCTTTTGGGATGACTAACCCGCTTGCCTGAAAAATCCTGTTTAAAAGCGCTTTAATTTTAGAGTGCTGTGTTTCAGTTCTGGATTTTGATGCCGTGGGTGCATTATTTGGTACTATCAGGTCTTGTGCAGCCCAATCCAGGGGTTATAGTAATTCGAGTCCTAAATCAAAGTCAGGAGTTTCTTATGCAGTCTCAAAATCAATCGGCTAATGTTGAGTGTATCGAGGTTCAAACCGGCGAGGCACCGGAATATTCTATCATCTGGTTACATGGTCTGGATGGCGACGCAGATCGCTTTGAGCATGTTCCAGCCGGGATGCAATTGCCAAAAGCAACACGTTTCATTTTTCCCCGAGGACGACTATTGGCAATAACCAGCTATCAGGGTCAGGAAATGCGAGGTTGGTATGACTCCAGAGGCGAAGAGTTTGGTATGGATCAGGATCGGGAGGGGATAGAGGAGACCTTTGAGATGTATCGGTTTCTCGTAGATCGGGAAAATGAAAGAGGTATTCCCACTGAACGAATTTTCTTTGCGGGCTTTTCCCAGGGGGGAGCGGCAAACTATTTTTCGGCTCTTAGGTACCCTAAAAAGATCGCCGGCATTATTGCCTTATCAACCTACTTACCGTTTGTGAATAGCATCGCAGGGGAACGCACTACGGAAAACCAGAAGACCCCGATCTTAGCCGGTCACGGAGCGAATGATCGAGCGATACCACTGACTATTGGTGAGAACGATCGGGAAAGGCTGATTGGGTTGGGTTACAGTGTTGAATTGAAAACCTATGATGCTGAGCACAACGTGCATCCTGATGCGATTAAGGATGTTGGAGCGTTTATGTCCGCGATCATGGAGAAATAGATGAATCTACAAGTTGTGAGCCCAGGTTGTGACCCTGGATTGTGGTTCTCAACAAATCGTTAATGCATCCGAATCAACGTGTGGAAAAAAGTGCAAGTACTACGACGGATAGCATGGCAATGGCCATGGTGACATTAACGCGGAATTGTATTTTTTCCGGTAGTTGCATTTCCTGGATTTTTCCACCTACCCAAAGCCATAGCAGGTGTACCGGAATCCAGATCAGATTGAGTATAAGAAATTTGATTAGGGTTTCGGTAATCAGTGACTGCGGATAAAAAACGAACCCCGTGAATAGCGTTGTATTTACCACATAGGCCTTGGGGTTGATAATCTGCAATAGAATTCCAGCGCGAACTCCGGGTCTTCCGGTAGCAGAAATAAAACCAATTTTGGAGCCTGCAAAGGCGATTTTCGCCGCCAGGTAAATCAGATAACTAACCGATAGTATCAATAGAATAGTTCGTGCATAAGGAATGGTGAACAATATTGTTGCCATTCCGGATACCACGATGAATGCCACAAGATTGTTACCGAGAAAAAGGCCAATGACGTATTGCAGTCCAGCCCTAAAGCCCCAAGCTGCTCCTAAGCCCGCGGTGGAAAGTACCCTAGGCCCTGGAGTGAGAACAAGCAGGATGACGGCGAAGATAAATGCTAACAATGGCTATGCCTGAAATCGGAGTTTAAAATAAGACAAATGGTAATCCATTGCCACGCAACCTAGATTGCGATACCGAATTACGTTACTGAAAATTCTGGTGTCTAATTGATGTTTACCTATAACCAACAGTACCAAAACCAGATTACACCTGCCATCAATGTATCAGTTGTTCAGTCTCACTTAAATCCCTGGATGAAATCAATGATGGGTTTTCTCTCTATATCTGTCAGATAGGAAACTTTCACTTCGGTTTGTAAGCCTCTACGTTATTCAATCAGATTTATTCCGATCTCATGCCATCCACAGCCATTGTCTGGATAAGACGAGACCTTCGGTTAACGGATAATCCAGCGTTAAATGTTGCCCTTCGATATCACGATCAGATAGTAATTGCATATATTTTCAATGATCGGGAAGAGGCGCCATGGGAGATGGGAGCAGCAAGTCGTTGGTGGTTACACCATGGTCTTGTCAGCTTTGCAGAAGATCTGAAAGCCCACGGTGGTGCTCTGGTTATACGTCAGGGGGAAAGTCTTAAGACCCTTATCGACCTATATAATGAAACCAGGGCTGATGCCGTTTATTGGAATCGACTTTACGAACCCGCCGTTATCAAGCGGGATAAATTCATTAAAAGGGAGTTAGGGAAAAACGGGATTGTCGCAAAGAGTTTCAATGGTGCCTTGTTGTACGAACCCTGGGACATAGAAAAAGAAGGGGGCGGGCCTTATAAAATTTACACACCCTTTAGCCGCCGATATTTCCAATTACCATTGCCTGGTATAGAACATGGAAAACCGGCTTCTTTAACTTTCGTAAAACCCTCACCCGCACACTTGATACCGGAGCAATTGAATCTGTTACCGGAGAAAAACTGGCACAATGAATTTGGAAACCATTGGCAACCTGGAGAAGCAGGAGCTAATGAGAAACTTAAACAGTTTCTCGATGAGGTTGTACTGCGTTATACCACGGACCGGGATATTCCCGCCACGTTAGGAGTTTCGCGGCTATCTCCACATCTGCATTTTGGCGAGATATCACCGCGGCAGGTATGGCATGCGGTTCAGCTGTATGCTTCTTTTCGTCAGCGGGAAGATGATGTAAAGCCTTATTTGAAACAGCTAATCTGGCGAGATTTCGCCCATCATTTGCTCTACCATTTTCCATGCACTTCTCACAAGCCTTTCCGCGAGCAGTTTGTCGATTTTCAATGGCGACAGAACGAAGCTTTTTTTCAAGCCTGGTGTGAGGGAAAGACCGGTATCCCACTGATTGATGCTGGAATGCGAGAGTTATGGCGAACGGGCTGGATGCACAACCGTATTAGAATGCTAGTGGCATCTTTTCTAACCAAAAACGGACTAGTGCATTGGTTAGAGGGGGCGAAGTGGTTTTGGGATGCTCTGGTGGATGCTAGTTTGGCAAACAATACAATGGGATGGCAGTGGACTGCAGGTTGTGGAGTAGATGCCGCACCGTATTTTCGAATTTTTAGTCCAGTGAGACAGGGCGGCCGTTTTGATCAGCAAGGCTTGTATATCAAAAAGTGGGTCCCAGAAATCGCCAATCTACCTGAAAAATATATCCACCAACCCTGGGCTGCACCGGCGTCTGTTCTCTCTAGCATCAATTTTGTTGCTGGAAAAAGCTATCCGTTGCCCATTGTGGATTTATCCTCTAGTCGAAAGCTCGCTTTGGAGAGATATCAGGCGTTGAAAAGCTCTGGCCAGTAGGTCTTCGGATTGGCACGCTCGACCACCAGGAATTAGGAGTCTTTAGGGGTTGATTCATTAGCGCGTCTGTTTTCCGTGACTTCTCTGATGCGTTCTGCTGGTCGGGCTAGTTGATCGAGTAGGTATGTCTTAAAACCTGCGTCATAGCTCGAATCATCCAGCGCTTTTTCCATGCATAATAACCATGCGTCTCTTTCCGCGGCGCCCACGTCTAAATGCAAGTGGACCATGGGGATTCTGATGGGCCCATATTTTTCTTGATAGCGTTTCGGACCTCCAAGCCAGCCGCTAAGAAAACGTGCCAGTTTTTCTTTGGATTCGTCGAGGGTTTCCGGGTGCATTTCCCGTATGACGCTGGCCTCGGGGAGACTATCCATATAATCATAGAACCGATCAACCAGAGTTATCAGTCCATTATATCCACCCGCAGCCTGGTAAGATGCATCCAGTGTTCCATAGGGTTTTTTCCTGTTTTGCATGGTTAGTGATCGTCGCCGATAAATATCGAAAGTAGGAATTATGAATGCGAAAACTCCTCAAGTCTTAAACAAAACCCCATCAGAAATGACGGGGTTTCCGTTTTTATAATAATGGCTATTCTGTGGAAATTACTAATCTGAATCAACCAATTGTCTGTAATTGCCAGTATATTGTCTATAAACGAAGAGTGATTTCCTATTTTTGATTTATCGTTGCTGGCTTTCCTCTCAGGTAAAGTTGAACGCATTCGTATAACCGAATAGTGCCGCGCTACCCCCGGTATGTAGGAAGACGATGTTTTCGTCTTTTTTGAAAATCCCCTTACGGATGTAGTCGATGAGTCCAGCGAGCCCTTTTCCAGAATAAACCGGGTCCATCAGAATGGCTTCCTGTTTGGCCATCATGGACACAGCTTCGAGCATTCCTTCTGTGGGTACGCCATAACCACCGCCGACATAATTGCAATCAGCGATAACTTTTTCCCGGGCGACGCAGCCGGAAATGCCCATGTGGTCGGCGGTTTTACAAGCCAGGTTGAAGACGTTTTCTTCCTGTTTTTCTTTGGGAGCGCGAACACCGATGCCCAGAAGCGGAATCAGGGAGTTAGTGGCTTCCAGACCAACAATCAGCCCAGCCTGGGTACCGGCACTTCCAGTGGCAGTAACAAAGTGGTCAATCTTTAGGCCCATGTCATTGGCTTGGGTCAATGTTTCGATGGCGCAGTTCACGTAACCAAGTGCACCAATGGCATTGGATCCACCGCCTGGAATAATGTATGGGTTTTTACCGGCAATCCGTAGCTCCTCCGCCTTATCTTCCATAGCCTGGTCCATATTAGTATCTTTGGCAAAGGAAGTAACATTGGCGCCAAACAATTTGTCCAGAAAGACATTTCCCGATTCCAGGTATTCGTGCTCAACACTTTCGGTGCGGTTCTCAAGGAGAATTTCGCATGCCATTCCCATTTTGGTCGCCGCTGCAACGGTTTGTCTTGCGTGGTTGGATTGCACGGCGCCCTGAGTAATAACGACATCCGCTTTTTTCTCTAGTGCATCTGCAATCAGGAATTCAAGCTTTCGGGTTTTGTTTCCACCGGAACCAAGACCCGTGCAGTCGTCCCGTTTGATGTAAATATTGGGCCCCCCAAGAGCTTTGCTTAGATTGGGTAGTAGCTCCAATGGTGTGGGAAGATGGGCGAGATGGACTCTGGGAAATCTTGATAAATGCATGGTTATACTATTTTGTTAATTTAAAGGTGATTGTCATATTTAGCGAAAAAATTCCAGTTCCTGTTCCATGATGTGTGCAATCTGATCACAGTTCTCCCCGGTCAAGGACAGAGGAATTCGCATATCACAGGTCGTTTCCAAAATGTTTTCGGTCTTCGGTAAAGATTGTGGTTCCAGATACTGCCAGTGTTGATAAAGACTGGTATAACCCATGGGTTCACTACGGCCGAACCACTTGATCGCTACTCCGCGGTTAGTGCACTGATCAACCCATTTAATAATCTGTTGCTGGTCGAGTCCGTTGATTTTGAACTGAATGGAGCTGGCCACATACCTTTCCTGTGTATCCCGGAGTAACACTTCGACGCCGTTAATGCCATTGAGTTTTTGTTCTAGAGCAACATACGCGTCATTCCATCGCTCTCCTCTTTGGGTCATTTGCGCCAGCTGGGGGCGCAAAATACAGGCAACCAGATTAGACATCCTCATACTGAAATTTGGAATGTGTTTTTTCCACTTATCAAACACCGCCTGGGATGGGGCACTTTGATGTTGTCCATAAAGCATATAACTGCCAGAGTAAAGAATGGCTTTAGCCGCCATGTCTTCGTCATCGGTAACGAGGATGCCTCCTTCACCAGAATTAATGTGTTTGAAGGTCTGGGTGCTAAAGCAGCCTACTGCGCCAAATCTGCCGGTAAATCTGTCTCCCCACTTGGCTCCCATGGTATGGGCGCAGTCTTCGACCAGGACCAATCCTAATTCATCGCAGGCCTCGCTGATTTGTTGCATATCCACAATATGGCCGCGCATATGAGTGAGAAGCAATACTTTGGCGCCGCTTTTCTCGGCCTTTTCTTTCAGGTCGTTAATATCGATACAATAACCGTTGTCGATTTCTACTAGTACAGCGCGAGCACCGGCGTGATGAATGGCTCCAGGAACTGGGGCAAGATTAAATCCATTGACCAGCACGGGGTCTCCTGCTTCTACGCCAGCGATTTTCAGACCTATGAAAATTGCACAGCCTCCGGAGTTAATGCCAACGGCATACCGGGAGCCCACGTAATTGGCGAATTCCTCTTCCAACAGTGCTGCATGGGGTTCTGTGCCGCTATATTCTCCATACCGATGTAATCGACCTGTTCTCATAAGGTCTACCGCCTGATCAATGGCAGCTTGAGGCAGCGGGCCTGGATCGCTCAAATCGATGCCAAGTCTGTTTTCTTCAGCAGGATCATTCATTGCTCGGTTCTCATCTGGGGCTTTTTGTTAGATGGTCTGGGTGTGTGTTTATCGCAGTTAATGAGTATCAGGCTTAGCCTTAAATGCCAGGATTAGCCCTACTCTCATTGCAGGTGAATACTAACTGTTTTCCAATTCACCGTGTAAATCGAATTTTTCTTCTGGAAAGTACTTCTCCAGTCAAACATCGCCGGTCATGGCATGCCCTTCCATTCCTTCATATCTGGAAATTCGAGACGCCACTGGTGCGACCTTGTGAGCGGCCTCCCGTGACATACGCTGATAGGTAAAACGAATATCGTCCTTGACCGTCTCAGGAAGGCGTTTGATTGCATTTTCTATGGTGGATTGCGAAACAATAATTTCACCATTCCAGCCATCGAAATCTGAGCAATACTGTTTTACTGAGTCTTCACCTCCCTGTTTAAGGGTTTCTAACATCTGGGTAACCGTTGCGGAAGTTTCTTCGCTGCCGGTTTGTGCGGTCTTGGGGACTTTCTTGATATAGGTGATGGTCATAACTAAATGCGATGTTATGGATATTGATAGAGGCAGTGTCTATGATCAGGGTTTATCCCTGACGTGCATAGCGCACGCATTGTGTGGCAAGAATTTCAGTTGAATCAATGAGAGGGATCGAAAGATCTTTGGGGGAAAGCACCAACGGGACCTCGGTGCATCCCGCGATAATGACCTCTGCGCCATTGTCCTCTAAGGATCTGGCGAATGACATCATGGTTTGTTTGATATCGGCGTTAACTCCAGACGCTTTGATCTGATAGATTAATTCCATAAAATCATGTTGAGCCCTGGTATCGAGGCATTGCGTTTCAATTTCCCAACCCGCCAGGGCGTTGTGATACAATCTGGTCTGCAGACACCCGTCCACTGCGAGGAGCCCGGCCTTTTCGATTGTCGGATAGTGCTTCGCGATATGGGCGGTGGCTTCTTCAACGATGTCAATAAAAGGCGTGTCGACGTTGTGGATAATGGCATCTTTAAAAGCATGGGCGGTGTTGCAGGGCATCACTAATAATTCCGCACCGGCCTGTTTTAGTCTTAGGGCGCTTTGTTTGAAGGACTCAAAAGGAGACGGCCCTGTTCCGGCAATGGCCGGGTTACGATTCGGGGCTTTGGGATTATTGTCAATAATGACGTGGAGATGGTCCTTTTCCGTAGGGGTGTTACGAATAATGCGATTGAAGAAATCAGCAGTTGCTTCGGGGCCCAAGCCACCAATAATACCGATGGTTTTTTCGTTATTTGTGTCGGTTTCCATGGTCTCGGGAATATTCGTTGAAATATCTATTGAGGAAATATCCATCGTAGGACAATAAAAATGCAGGACAATAAAAAACTGCGAAGTCTATCAAGCCACCGACCTATCAACCAATACCGTGTTCGAAATAGCTTATTCGTTTTCGTTATATAGTTGGAATCGGGTTTTTCAGGGTCAAATACTGTCGAATAATAAATTCAGACCAGCGACGATCAGGATTACGTAAATGGCCTGATTAAAACGATTATCACCCAGTTTTTTATACACCCAGTGTCCTAGCCAAACACCCAGTAATGTGCCCGGCAAAGCAAGTCCGATGATCTTCATCAAATCCAGAGTGATGAACCCCGATGCCCCTTGCATGCAAAGCGCAATCAGAGCGATGGTGAAGTTATAGGTTTGAAATACACTTCGCTTGACTACTTTATCCCAAGCGCGAAAGTTGCTCCATATCGTCGGCAGTAGTCCAGATAGGCCGGATAGACCACCAAGAACTCCTCCGAAAAAACCCACACTGGTATCCATGCCCAGGTTACTTTGAATTGTGCCAGGCTGCTTTTTTCTTAGTATCATGAAAACACAGTAGCTAACAATGAGAATGCCAAGATAGAATTTGAAAGAGTCTGCGGTAATACGAGACAAAAAATAAACACCAAATGGCACTTCCCAATGTACCACCAAGTATGAACGGCATTACCCGTTTGAGATTGATTTGGCGCCAAATGGAAGGCATGGTTTGCAAGTGACCCACCAATGAACAGGTCACCGCCAAAGGGGCGGCGATAGTGGGAGGAACTACATATAACCAGAATGCCAATGCGGTCATGCTCGTTCCGAAACCGCTAAGGCCATTCACAAACCCGCCGGCAAATGCCCCTACCAGAATAAAGATGAAAAACTCCATCTGATTTTCCGTCTATGATTAATTTTTATTGAGCTGTCATCCGTTTTTGGCTAACCAACTCCGGGCCCGGGCAGGTCTTCATCATGGGTAAAAAAGACTTTTTCCACAGTTTCCAGAATGGTCCAAATCACATTTTCTCCTTTTTCACTATAGAAGCTATCCCCAGGACCAAATTCATGGCTATTCCCATTTTCCTCAGTGACTCTGAGTTTCCCCTTCAAAATGACTTGCAACTCATCTCCTTTCTCTGTGCATTTAAATGCCCCGGGAGTGCAGCGCCAAATCCCCAGCCGATGTCTGGTATTTGCAGCGCCACGATCAAACCGAATGGACGCCTGGGGATTGCCCTCCAATAACTCATACCCCGCAGTGGTTGCAAATGGGGAAAGGGTTTCCAACTGAGTGTGAATATCCACTGTGTAATAGGGTTTCATGATTTATACGAGATTGCAGGTAGGTGAATTAGAGCAATTGAGCCAAGGTAATTTAGCCAAGGTAATTTAGCCAGAGTAATCGAGCCAGGGTAAGCCCACTGAGTTGCGTCAATTAGCGATCCGGTAGGACCGCTTCATCTTAAATGTAATGTTCAGTATAAGCAAAGCGGTTTCAGATTCAATATCAATTCCCGATCGATGCCCGGTTGATGCCCGATCAATGGTTGATCCCCGGTTCGGCACTGTGTGTGGAGGGTAGCGGTTTTATTCTTTGGGATAAACGATACAATATGGCCATGAATCAAAACACCCAAATAGCTCTCGTTACTGGAGCCAGCAGCGGCATCGGGAGCGCAATAGCCAAATCACTGATTGAAGCCGGTTTTACTGTTATTGGAGCAGGGAGAAACATGGACGCATTGCAAATGCTTTCCGGGCAACTGGGAGAGCCGTTTGTTCCTTTGCTTCTGGATGTAAATGATAGTGACTCGGTTGCCACGCTATTTGATCGATTGTGTCCGCAGTATCATCAAATAGATGTGCTGGTCAACAATGCCGGACATGATGTTGGGGGACGTCGCAGATTTGATCAGGGTGACACGGAACAATGGGTGAATATCATCGAGACTAATGTATCCGGTGTGATCAGAGTGACCCGTCGGATCATTGGCGGAATGATAAACCGGGGAAATGGTCATATCGTTAACATGGGATCCGTTGCCGGATTGCATGGATACGCTTCGGGCTCAATTTATAGTGCCAGTAAACATGCCATCCATGGGTTTAGTGAGTCTCTGAGACTGGATTATGTGGGAATGGGTATTCGAGTGACGGAAATCCTTCCGGGTTTGGTGAAAACCCGATTTGCCGCTAATCGGTTTAGCCATGAAATCGATAATGAGGAAAAGGCCGAAGCGTTTTATCAAAGCTTTAATTCATGGCTAAATCCTGAAGATGTTGCCCGTACCGTGGTGTTCTCGCTTCAGCAGCCCGAGAATGTCACGATATCCCAGTTGGTTGTTGTGCCGGGTTAGTTGTAAATTGGATTCAGGGTAGGATGAAACCATGGCAAATAATCTGAGCGAAAGTCATGCACTAAAAATTCAAGGCAGATGTTACGGATATCTGGGATTGTTGCCGTTTTTCATTGGTCTGTTAGGGCCGTTATGGCTTCCAATATACGAGAATGTGTTCCACCATGGATTCATCATTTATTCTTACCTGATTTTCGCCTTTTTATCAGGCACTCTATGGTTTGCCGCTATTGTTCGACCCGAGATCCAAAACGATGAGAAAAGTGTTTCATTAGGTCTGGCAATGGCCATATTTTTCTCTCTATTGCCTCTTATTTCCTTTTATCTTGGACTGATTAACTTGCCGACTTCCATTGGTTTGATGCTCCTGGGTTATCCTGCACTCTGGTTGTGGGAAGGATTAAGCCGTATTCGAAATAGCTATCCCCATTGGTATCGGTCACTCAGACTCCAACTAACTGTTATTGTGACGCTTTGTCACCTCGTGTTTCTGTTGCTCAAAACCTGATGGGTTCTGCTGTTATTGGAAACCATAAAACCAACTCCATCGAATTCCTGTTAATTACATATGGCTCCCAGATTTCAGTCTCTTACTGACAAAAAAGGCAATTGGCGTGTCTCTCATCGTTTATTGCCCTACCTTTGGCAATATCGATACCGTGTTTTCGCAGGTTTGGTGTTTTTGGTTTTAGCCCGACTAGCGAATATTTCAGTTCCCATTGTATTGAAAGAAATTGTTGATTTTCTGGAACAGGCTCAATCGAATGCCATTGTGGCGGTGCCTTTGATGCTGTTATGTGCCTATGGATCTTTGCGATTTTTTGCGATTTTGTTTAACGAGTTAAGGAATATTGTTTTCTCCAGGGCAAGTGTACAAATCATCCACCATATTTCCATGGAAGTATTTCGCCATTTGCATCAGTTATCTCTGGCGTTTCATCTGGAGCGAAAAACCGGTGGATTATCCCGGGATATAGAAAGAGGAAATTCAGCAATCACGAACTTTCTACGAATGATCGTGTTTAATATTATCCCTGTGGTATTCGAAATGGGCGCGGTGCTATTGATTCTTTGGACTCAGTTCGATGTGATGTTTACTATCGTCACAATAATTATGATCATAATTTACTGTGCGTTCACGGTAAGTGTAACGAAGTGGCGAATTCGATTCAGAATGCAAATGAATGAGTCAGAGTCATCAGCCAATACCCGTTCTCTTGATTCGCTGCTGAACTACGAGACGGTGAAGATATTCGGTAATGAAGAAATGGAAATGCGCCGTTATGACAAGGCCATGGCGGGATGGGTAAGCGCTTCGTTGAAAAATAACAACTCTTTATCCTTTCTGAATTCGGGACAAGGTCTGATTATTGCCATCGGCCTTACTTTTTTGATGAGTATTGCTGCCAAAGAAGTGCTGGACCAGAATATGAGTATGGGGGATTTCGTTATGATCAATGCCTTTTTGATTCAACTCTATATCCCCCTGAACTTTCTCGGTTCGATTTATCGGGATTTAAATCATTCCCTGGTGGACATGGAACGAATGTTTGACCTGCTCGACAAGAAGCCAGATGTCAGTGAAAAAGAAAATGCCCGGGATTTGGTGATCAAGAAAGGAGAGGTTGAGTTTAAGAACATCAATTTCTCCTATTTATCCGACCGACCCACATTAAAGAATATCAATTTCACCATAAAGGGCGGAACAATGATCGCTGTGGTTGGTCCATCGGGCTCTGGCAAATCCACCTTGTCCAGACTGTTGTTACGCTTTTATGATCCCAATGTAGGTAATGTCTATATTGATGGTCAACAGACCGATGAACTTTCGTTGGCTAGCTTAAGGGAAGCCATGGTCGTTGTGCCCCAGGACACTGTGCTATTCAATGAAACCATTGGTTATAACATCGCCTATGGTGATCCGGATGCGAGCCAGGAGGACATCATTGAAGCAGCGAAAATCGCTCAAATTCACGATTTTATTGAATACCATCCCCAGGGTTATGATATTTTGGTGGGCGAGCGCGGTCTAAAGCTGTCGGGGGGAGAAAAGCAGCGTGTTGCTATTGCCAGGGCTGCTCTTAAACAGGCGCGAATTTTGATTTTTGATGAAGCAACGTCTTCTCTGGACAGTCGTTCTGAGAAAGCGATCCAGCATGCATTGGAGCGCGTTTCAAAGGACACAACTACATTGATTATCGCCCATCGCCTGTCAACCATAGTGAATGCGGATCAAATCATTGTTCTGGATGGGGGAGAGATTGTCGAAATGGGCAGGCATGATGAGTTGCTCGAAAATGAGAAGCTGTATGCACAAATGTGGGAGTTGCAGAAAGTGACGGAGCTAATAGAAGATGAGTGATTCTGGTTTGTTGAGCCCTGATGGAGTAAATCGTGGCTAGATATCGCCCACCACAACCGAAATCGACACCCTATATTACCGAAGAGGGATTTGAAAAACTAAAGCAGGAAGAGCTTGATATCTGGAAACACAGGGCAGAAGTGACAAGAGCATTGTCAGCAGCGGCGGCGGAGGGAGATCGGTCGGAAAACGCCGAGTATATCTATCGCAAGAAACAACTGGCTGAAATTGATCGCCGTATTCGATATCTGCAAAAAAGACTACCAGATCTGACCGTAGTGACTGCAGTCGGAAATAAAAACCAGGTGTTTTTTAGTGCCTGGGTGACATTGGAAAAATCCGATGGGAGTGAAGTGGAATACCGCATTGTTGGGCCGGATGAAATTGAGAGCGATAGCTCTAAAGGCTATATTAGTGTGGACTCTCCCATGGCCCGGGCATTACTAAAAAAAGAAGTGGATGATGAAGTCCGGTTCAGCCCTGGTGGTGTTGAGCAAATTTTCTTTGTTAATCGGATTCGCTATGAATGATTCTTTTATCGTTTGTTAAAACCCAGTGTATGATCCCCCCGGTGTATGATCTCCTGTATATTTACCCAGCGTGCAATGAGGCCACTGGGCGTTGATTTGACTTATCCACTAATAGAAATTATGCATTATCTTCGTCGTCTGATCGTGATACTCACTTCGCTGCTGATGGTCTGTTTTAAAACGGCTTTTGCGGACGTGATTGATGTTAACAATAAGGAGCTTCAGCGCTTGTTGAGCAATGACGTCAAGATTGTCGACCTGCGGCGCCTGGATGAATGGAAACAGACTGGCGTTGTGGAAAATAGTATTGAGTTAACTTTTTTTGACAAACATGGGCGGCACACTGCACAGCAGTGGTTAGAGACTGTATCTGGACTGGTGGATACAGAGGAGCCGGTTATTCTCATATGCCATTCTGGAGTGCGTTCGAAGGTGGTAGCAAACTGGTTGAATAATGTTTCTGAATATCCGCAGATTTATAACGTTACTTCCGGTATTGCTGCGTGGATTGATCAGGGTTTGCCGGTTGTCTCCACCGCAAATCAGGGCCACTGAACGCAGCGGTGAAAGTTGTCTGTGAACACCTGCTGCCTGCATTGGCTTTAAAGTAAAAAAGCGGAGTGAGTAGAGAATTTGTTATCGGAGCATAATCAGGAAACGAATCGGGTGATTTATCTCCACGTGGGAATAATTGTGAAAGAATGGCTGTGAAATTAGTACTATATAATTTCAAGAATCTGGTTCCATAATGAAAAAAGCCCTCTGATTTGATGCTCAGAGGGCTTTGGAAGAACGGAAGAAGTATAATTACTTGATCTTGCCTTCTTTGTAGATGACGTGTTTACGGACCACTGGGTCGTATTTTTTGATTTCCATCTTCTCCGTCATGGTACGTTTGTTTTTGGTCGTTGTGTAAAAATGACCAGTACCAGCGCTGGAGACTAGCTTAATTTTATCTCTCATTGTTTGTTCCTAGTTTATTTCTAGTTTGTTCCTACTAATTTGTGGCTTTTTTCTGACATGCCAACGGTATGTTTGAAAACTATACCTTCTCTCCGCGTGCCCGGAGGTCGCTCAAAACGACATCAATGCCTTTTTTATCGATTACCCGCAGACCCGCTGTAGAAACCCGTAATCTTACCCAGCGATTCTCGGCTTCGACCCAAAAACGTCTGCTATGCAAATTAGGTAGAAATTTACGTCTGGTTTTATTGTGCGCATGAGACACGTTATTGCCGGTAACAGTTTGCTTACCGGTTACTTGACATACTCTTGCCATTGAATTATTCCTGTTTTTCTCGAATTCGTCGAAATGGGGCGCGATTTATACCAGAAAAAGCATTCAATGGATAGGCAAAATTCAAAATTCGGGAATATTGGTGTGGTTAGGGAATGGGTTTCGACGAATTTAAGGAACTTAAACCCATTGCCGCAGCCCTATTTTCTGTCATAGTGCCTGAATTCTGGGATATCGACCATTATTATCGTCAAGGCAACATTATCGTCAATGCAACTTCACTCAACTCCAGGCTAATCGCGGGACACATGATTCGTAATTCAAAAACATCTTTTGGCTGGCTAGCCATCGTTATTCATTGGCTTATTGCGCTAACAGTGGTGGGTCAATTTGTTCTTGGTTTATATATGGTGTCCCTGAATTACTACCACCCCAACTATCAAATCCTGCCCTATTATCACAAGAGCATCGGCATTCTTTTTGCAATGCTCCTGCTGTTCAGAATTTTCTGGAGTCTGATTAACAAGCGACCTGGGTCAGTACCTGGTGTTAGGGTGTGGGAGCATTGGGCGTCGGTGATTGTGCAATGGGCAATGAACTTGTTACTGGTCGTCGTTGTCTGTATGGGATATCTGATCTCTACCGCGACAGGGGATAGCATTTCTGTTTTTGATTGGTTTGAGGTACCTGCAACAATTACCTCTATTGATCATCAAGAGGATTGGGCCGGAGAAATGCATTATTGGTTTGCACTATCCGTCATGATTCTGGCTGGCCTTCATGGGTTGGCAGCGCTAAAGCACCACTTTCTTGATAAAGATCAGACACTAAATCGAATGATTGGTGGAGTTTAATTCCCGGGTCCCTGGGTTGGTTAACCAGGTTTCGCTCAGAAGGGAAGTCACGACCAACTGCTAATTAGGCCAGTTGTTAATTGAGAAGTTGTCACTGAGGATCAAGTTATGTTTGAGACAATAAAAAGTACTTTGAAAACGTCGATACTGATGGTGTTTGTAATCGTGGTATCCACAATGAACGTCCCTGGTCATGCAGATAAATACGTCATTGATGACGAGGGCAAGCATGCGTTTATTCAGTTTAAGGTTTCCCACCTGGGATATAGTTATGTCATTGGAACCTTTCCAGACTTCGAGGGAGTTATTGATTACGACTCAGCAAATCCATCGAACGCCAGTGTTCAAATAGATATTGATACCACTACGGCGGATTCAAGCCATGCTGCTAGAAACAGACACATCCGAAGTGCTGATTTTTTAGATGTGGCTAATTTTCCATCTGCCACTTTTACGAGTACGAGTTATATAGAACAAGGTGATGGAACCGGCACTCTTGTTGGCGACCTCACCCTCCACGGTGTAACCAAATCAATAGAGATAAAGACCAACAAAATTGGCGAAGGTAAAGATCCCTGGGGTAAATATCGAATCGGCTTTGATGGGAATACCACCATTACCATGGCTGACTTTGGTATCAACTATAATCTCGGGCCCGCATCCAGAACGGTTGATCTGTATCTAATTGTTGAAGGGATTCGTCAATAGTGTTGATGGAATAGTGTTGACGGCGTTCGCAAAGTGTTAGACCGGAAAATCTACCATGGTTAGAGTTTGACCGTCAGTGTCGAACTCTTCCCACATTCGGCTGATAGGCAAGCCGGATGAGGGATGGATTAGCAAAGGATAAAGATCCGCCAATGGTTTTAACACATAAGCATATTTCTCTATTTCATCTCGAGGAATGTTATATCCCTGATCCAGGAGGTTTTGCTCTCCATAAAGAATGATGTCGATATCGAGAACCCGGCTTGCAAAAGATTTGGGTCCTCGTATGCGGCCCGCAGTGGATTCAATACTTCGCAGATTTTCCCTGATATCAGTGACTGAATCTTCGGTGTGCAAGCCGACGACCAGATTGAAAAACGCAGGACCGGAAAAACCCACGGAAGAAGTTTCATAGATCGGCGATATTTCAATGACGCCATAAGCCTTTCGTATATCACCAATGGCATTGGCGATATTGCGCTCTTTGTCTATATTGCTACCCAGACTTAATACAACATGGGTCACTTGGGCGCCTCTCTTTCAATTAGGATACCAACGTCTCCCGCTCCTCTTACCGCCCCAAATTTGTTAATTCGAACCCGACACCATTTGATGTTGAATTCGGTGAGAAGAATCTGGGCAATCTCCTCAGCCAGTTTTTCCACCAATGCGAATGAAGATTCCTGAATAAATAATTCCACTCTTTTTGAAACATCTTTATAGCTGAGCGTATCTTCGAGATTATCGCTTTTGGCTGCGGGCAAAATATCGAAACCCATATCAAGGTCCACGGTGATACTTTGGGTGATCTTACGTTCCCATTCCCAAACACCAATTACACAATCAACCTTTAAGCCATGAAGATAAATGATATCCATAAAATTAGCCTGTTAAAAAGCTGAAGCATATACAAGAAATTCTAATGATGCATCAATTGCCAGATTATTCTTAAGGGATATTTGGATTCATTTGAAAAGTAGCGCAAACAGAGGATGACATTCCGTTTGCATGGGGCATCACTTTAGTAAATCTGGTGCAACTATTTCAGATAGACGCCCAGGAAAAAGCGATATTGGTCAGGTCGGGTAGTGATGTGTTTATCATAGGGTTAGAATCAGCACCAAATTAAGGAGTTTCTGCATAGGTCTGAGTGAGTCGATTACTTTTTAGTTCAGATAGTCCAATGAACGTTCACGACTTTGCAGAGGGTCATTGACAAAAAAATGTGTACCAATTGATACTCTGCCGCTGGATTGCAGAGCCTCAGATATTTTAAAACCGGATCAAAAACCCGATGTTACTCATACTGCTGACACTTATCTCATACCTGATTGGATCAATATCCAGCGCCATTATTGTTTGTCGGATAATGGGATTACCTGACCCAAGATCCTCAGGCTCGAACAATCCGGGAACGACTAATGTCCTTCGGCTTGGTGGTAAAAAGGCCGCTATTCTGACTTTATTTGGAGATGTAATAAAGGGAGTGATACCCGTTGTTCTTGCAAAACTGCTCACCGGGAGTCCGATTATTATTGCAATGGCCGGATTGGCCGCTTTTCTAGGGCATCTTTATCCAATCTTTTTTAATTTTAAAGGCGGAAAGGGCGTAGCGACCGCCGCCGGTGTATTTATTGGGCTAAGCGGTTTCGTGATGTTTTTACTTTTCATCATCTGGCTGATAACGGCAGTGGCTTTTCGCTATTCTTCCCTGGCAGCGCTGATCGCTGTGGCGCTTACACCGTTTATTGTTATTTGGGCATTACCTGGATTACCCTATTTTTTGTTGGCTTTAGTGATCGCTGTTTTCGTCTTCCTGCGTCATAAGGAAAATATTAAACGACTCATTGCGGGTGAAGAAAGTAAAATCAATTTTCGTCGGAGTTGATTTTTACGATGTTAGCTTTCAACATTCGAATCGGCCTAACCATGCCATTAATCCCTGGCGTCTAATCGCGGACCAAACCGGCATCTCTTTCCTGGTTTTTTGTCTGCATGGGTCCATTTTTATCTATAGGGCATTTGCCTTATAGATAATACTCCTTCCTTCTTCCTCCATTTGTACCGTCTTGTTCCGACGTTTGCCCGACGATAAACCAGTCTTCAATCCGTAAATTACGAGTTCCTTATTCATTAACTTATTATTTGGAGCTTAAAAATGAAACTCAAAACAAGTATTGTAAAGACCTTCTCTGTTGTCGCAATGGCGTTAACCCTATCCTCCAATGTTTTTGCTGGTGCAGATTGCCCCGAAGCACCACGAGACACCTGGCTTCCAGACGCACAGATGCAAAGGATGATTCTTGATAAAGGGTTCTCCATTGATTTATTCAAGGTTGATGACAACTGTTATGAAATCTATGGAAAGAACGAGGCCGGAGAAAAAGTGGAGATCTATTTTGATCCGGTCAATGGAGAAATCGTCAAGCAGGAGAAAAAGGACTAACCCCTGTATTGTGGTATCGAACTAAAGAAATACCTTGATGATCAGTGCTCCATCGCATTTTGCAAAATAGCCTATTCCGGTCTGTTGCGATGCGTTGGAGCAATGACTTCGCAACCCTTTGAAGGATCTGACAAAAGAGAATAGACGTATGATATCCGGTCATTCGGTTTTCCATTATTGATCAGGTATTGGTCAGGTATTGGTCTTGATTTTGGGGAGTTTTATCGAAACCCAATACGGGCGACTTTCTGATTTTTTCCAATGCCCCAAAGAGCTGGGTTCTATTCTTGCAGGGCGCCCGGAAGAAAGGCAGAGAAAGGGTCAGCCTGTAACCCTCAGTCATAATCCGATTGATGGCTTAATGGTATTCGTATTGGAGTTGATGTTAAGCCTGATAGGGTTAGTTTTAATGGGATGAAGCTGGATATGTTTTGGAGTGTTGGTTAATCAGAGGAGGTTCATGAGTTTTTCGCCAAAGGAATTATGTTTCCTGGTTTATATTCGTGTTGCAGCAATGGTGATGTATGAATTAGTATTAAAATGGGGGGTTGGTTTTAGCTATAAAAGCAAAATCTGATTGATAGGATTCAACTTTTTCTGGATTCCACTCTCGACCGGCTAATTAAGAATAAATGTTACATTTACGTCGTTAAAAACAGTGCAAAACAACCAGTTTTCAACCCGCTTGAGCCAACTCGGATTAGTCAGTGCATCAGCATTTTTTGGCTGGGATTTAGTCTATGATTTTATCGAGGGTGAGGCCGCGATCTATCAAATCACGGAAGGAAGCATCTTTCTTTTTATCCTTGGCGTATTGATCTACCAGACTATCCAGGGGGTGAGGACCAGAGCTGAATTAGCCCGGTATGTTGAGGAAGTAAAGAAACAAAAAGGTGCGCTGGACCAGAGAATTAAGAGCCAATTTGATAGCTGGAGCCTGACTCCCGGCGAGGCAGAAATCGCCTGGTTGATTATCAAGGGCTTTTCTTTTGAAGAAATTGCAGGGATACGATCGGTTAAGGGTAAAACAGCAAGACAGCAGGCGACCAGTATTTACGCCAAATCCGGTGCCGCCAATCGCAGTGAGTTCACGGGTTTGTTCATAGAGGACATTCTTAATTCCACTAAGTAGCAAGCTGCTGGATGCTATCGCTGACAGTCTACCCCTTGCTGAATATCTTCCAGGCTCCATCTGGGCTTCACATCGAAGGAGGCCTGCTTCTGATTCATTGAGGTCTCTGGCTTTTCACTTTTCATCATCTTCCATCGAACATAACCCGCATAGGCGATCATGGCGCCATTATCGGTACAAAATTCGGGTCTGGGATAGAAGGCCTCTGCACCTATATCCGCAGTGATTCGTCTTAAGTGATCACGTAGTCGACGATTGGCTCCTACGCCACCTGCGATAATCAGTCTTTTACGCCCCGTTTGCTTGAGTGCTCTGCTGCACTTGATTCCTAGTGTATCAACTACCGCAAGTTCGAAACCCAGCGCAATATCTGAAATTGTCTGATCATCCAGGTTGCCCTCCGGTTGAAGAGCATGGGCAGTGGTTCTGACATGGGTTTTCAGCCCACTAAAACTAAAGTCCAGACCAGGTCGATTAACCATGGGTCGTGGGAAATGAAAACGATCTGGGTCGCCATTTTGAGCAATCCTGGAGATTGCGGGACCTCCGGGATAACCTAACCCCAATAGTTTCGCTGTTTTATCGAACGCCTCACCAGCGGCGTCGTCCAACGATTGACCGAGAATCTGGTAGCAACCTTCTTTTTCTACATCCACTAATAAGGTATGTCCTCCTGAGACCAATAATGCGATAAATGGAAAAGGTGGCGGATTTTCCTCCAACATTGGGGCTAACAAGTGCCCTTCCATATGGTGTACTGCAACGGCGGGAATACGCCAGGAATATGCCAGGCTCTTACCAACGGAAGCACCTACGAGTAATGCGCCAGAAAGTCCAGGCCCCGCGGTATACGCGACGGCATCCATCTTTTTTCCTTCATTCTCAGAAGAATGCAAAATATTGTCGACCAATGGCATTAGAGTCCGAATGTGGTCCCTGGCCGCGAGTTCGGGTACTACCCCACCGTATTGCCGATGCAAATCAACTTGGGAGGCCAATCGATGGACGATTAACCCTTTGGCACTATCATAAATTGCGGCGCCGGTATCGTCGCAGGAAGTTTCTATACCTAAAATTCTCATGGCTGGATTTTACAATAACCAGCAACTTAAATATGATAGATAAACACTTTTGATCGAGCTGAGGATGACGCTGTGGGGAAATAGAATCAACCCTGGGGAAACTTTTATTGAGCGCCTGATGTTTGCAGACATGAACCAATAACTTGCATTAACAGGAAGTTGAGTAGATTGAAGTCGAGTAGATTGATGGGAAACGGACATAACCGATCTGATGAAATGACGCGATAGACCGCATAAAAAACAGGATGAAAAACGAAAAAGATCACGCACCATGGAACGTAAAATGGGATGAATAGTCCGGAACCTGAGGATTTTCCGCCCCTGGAGTTGGCGACTCCGGATGGTCTGATTGCTATCGGTGGGGACCTTTCTGCAGAACGGTTAATCAAGGCCTATCAAAATGGCATTTTTCCCTGGTATAGCCCAGGAGATCCCATACTCTGGTGGACTCCAGATCCTCGATGCGTTCTGTTTCCAGAAAACTTCAAAGTATCCAGAAGCCTGACGAAGAGTATCCAAAATAAGGGATTTGAGTTTCACCTCGATCGGACATTTCCAGCGGTCATTAGTCAGTGTGCGTCCCTTCGGGAGAATGAGGGCACCTGGATCACCGACGAGATGAAACAGTCCTACTGTCACTTACAGTCCCTTGGCTTTGCGCATTCTGTGGAAACATGGCAAGATGGAAAATTGGTTGGCGGGCTTTATGGCATTGCCTTGGGCGGCGTGTTTTTCGGCGAAAGCATGTTTAGTCTGGTAACCGATGCTTCCAAGGCTGCATTGGCTTTTCTGGTTAATCAATTGAGCCATTGGGGTTTTAGTGTTATTGACTGCCAGGTTACATCGGCCCATTTGCTGAGTTTGGGGGCTGAAGAAATTAGTCGATCTGATTTTATGAAAAACCTGGAATCTGCTCTAAAATTGCCCGGAAGACCGGGGTGCTGGACTGATAAAGAGGTAGTCATCAGCAGGGGAGATTAATGATTGAAGTTGATGATCAAAGCTGATGACTAAAGCTAATGCGCCGAAGTTGGTTTATCATTCTGATTCATCAAGCTTGGTTCATCAAGACTGGTTCATCATGGTCGACACCCGGAACATGCTGGCTGCCATTTGAAATTTAATTGAAATCATTGTGACTGTTCAATCTAATCATCCCAAGCTATTCATCTCAGCACCCCATCCGTGTCCCTACATTGAACCGGAGACGGCATCAACGGTGCTACTCGATCCTCAGTTTGAAGTGAACAATAACCTATTCAGCATTTTGCTGAAATCCGGATTTCGGCGCAGTGGCGAAACGATATACCGGCCCCACTGTCGTAATTGCAATGCCTGTGTTTCAGTACGTATTCCAGCTAATGAGTTCACACCGAACCGAGCCCAGCGAAGAACATATCGAAGAAACAGAGACATATACACCACTATGGTACCCGCTGAGTTTAAGGAAGAACACTTTGATCTGTATAAACGATACCAGTCCTGGCGACACACTGGGGATATCATGGATCATGATGATCCCTTAAGATATAGGGAATTTATGGTGGACTCTTCCATTGAAACCGCATTCATTGAATTCCGACTTAATGGAAAAGAGGGAGAGTTGGTTGGGTTGGCTGTTTGTGATCTGCCCGATGATGGACTGTCAGCTGTTTATACCTTTTTTAATCCAAACATGGATAAGCGAAGCCTTGGAACCTTTGCCATTATGAAACAACTGGATTATGTTCGGGAAATGGGATTGGAGTGGGTGTATCTTGGCTATTGGATAGAAAACTGCAAAAAAATGAACTACAAAACTACTTTCAAACCAATGTTTGGGTTTGTGGATAAGGAGTGGCAGTTGCTTAGGCCTAAAGCAGACCAGACGAAGGTTTGATTGAAATTTTAGCTGTATCATGTTCTCTTGGTCCATTGAATTCGCCGGAATTTCTCTGGGAATTCTAATCAATCATATGGGTTTCAATCACATAAGCTGAAAATTACCTGGGATCCGAAACGGCTTGTCTCAAAGCTGCTAATTGACCGACATACCAAAATGGCGCAATGGTCAGTTCGCTTTCTCCACGATTCAAAGCGGATAGGGCCATTTCCCTCAATGACGTATTATTTTGGATTTTTGCTAATTTCAATGTCACAAGAATGAGCTCGGCGGAAGGGGATGGGTTAGCGGAGTCGGCGATTATCTCTGATCCGGATGTGGGTGCCAATAAAGTATCATCACCTGCATACCAGCCATTATTCTCGTGAAATCGTCGCCATCCTTCATTAACCATCCTACTCACAATCTCCAAATCGGATTTGTTCCCAGGCAGCATAGCCCATTGGTACAGGGCATGGGATACATAAGCATAGTCTTCCAGGGAACCGGCCCCTATTCGCATCCCCTTTGCTTGCGCCCGATGTAGTTTTTCACCGTCCCAAAGTTTATTCACAAGGAAATCCCTTAATTGTTTAGCAATGTCACCATAACCTTGCCCGGGAAATTGTTGGCTCGCCTGGACGAAAGCGGATAATGCCAATCCGTTCCAGCTGGCCAGCAATTTGTCGTCCACTGGTAAAGAGCGCATTTTTCTCGCTTCAATCATTTTCTTTTTGGCTGACTGAAAGATTTCCTGAGTCCTTTTCAGGTTCAGGGGCTGTTCTTGAGCGTATTGAATGACTGATTGTACGTAGCGGGGCTGATTACCTACGGGCAAATCGATTTTTCTATTCAACCCCCAAACGGCGAAAATCAAGCTAGCTTCTTCTTTTGTCAGAATTTCTTGAATTTCTTCGGGTTTCCATAGATAACTACCACCTTCAATACTTTGATCATCGACGGCAGAGAAAGCAGCCATCATTGCGCCGTCGGGATGCCACATTTCTGTATGCATGAAATCCAGGGTGTTCCTGGCAATTGTTTCGTAGTGGGCAGCCTTTTCGTTTTCTGAGGTGTCTGTCGAAGCCAAAACCCGGGCAGCCTGCATATAAAGAGAAGCCAGATTCGCATTGTCGTACAGCATTTTTTCGAAATGGGGCAGCTCCCAGGAAGGGTCGATGCTATAGCGAAAAAACCCACCGACTAATTGGTCCCGCATGCCCAAATCCGCCATGGAATCCAGGGAAAGTGTTAAAAAGGTTTCCAGCTCCTCGTCCGGATTGATGGCAAGTTGGGTTAACAGATAACCAAGTTGCGGAGTTGATGGGAACTTCTGTTGCTGACCAAATCCTCCTTCAAGCATATCCGCCCGGGCAATGATTTTTTGCGCTGCATAATCAAACATGGGTATGGTCGTCTCAGGGTCGATAACTGGTTCGGCGTTTGCAAAGTGTTGAATCGTTTCACTCCTAACGACATCCAGTACTTTCTGCTGGTCCGTTGTCCACAGGGTTTTTAACCTGTTAAGGGTCTCGGTAAACTGTTTGGGTGGCGCGTAAAGCAATGAATAAATGGGATAACCGTCTGGGGTAATAAAAACATTCAGCGGCCAGCCGCCCCGGCCTAAAATGCGTTGAGTAAAATCCATCAATCGTCGATCTAAAGCGGGATCCAGTTCCCGGTCGATTTTCACTGGCACAAAAAACTCATTAATAATCTTCGAAATCCCTGGGTCCTGGTAGCTTTCCTGTTGCATGACATGACACCAATGGCAGGCGAAATAACCAATGGACAGAAATAATATTTTATTATGAGATCGCGCGTACTCCACGGTTTCTTCCCCCCATTCCTGCCAGTTTACTGGGTCATCACCATGTAATGCCAGATAGGGTGCTGGATGGTTTTTTAGCTGATTATTTAATTCCTGGGAAAAACTGATGCCAGAAAAAAACAGGCAGAAACACAGCAATACTAAATTTCTAGAAAGCACTCTTAAGAATGGGAACATGATTATTTCTGTCTTGCCTGAACCTAACGGATAAAAAATCAAGGGATGGTGGATGCAACACTTAGAGTCCCCATGGTTTGAGAGTTCCCGTAACTACCCGAAATCAGATTTATGTGGAGGCTCCTTAAGATAATGGAGCCACTCATAATTGCCTGTATTTGTAATAGGTAGAGATAAGGGGGAGAAATAAAAAAACCCCGCTTAAAAGCGGAGTTTCAATGGATTTGCGAATTGGTAGACTTGCCCTATTTGTTTATACAGGGTAATTTGTTGGTATCAATTTTTGTTATATCAATTTGTATCAGTTGTCTTCGTTGTCCCCAAACTCTTCCTCCTCCTCATCGTCATCGTCTTTTATGAAACGGCAACTGAACAATCCGAGCTCAAAGAGTAACCATACTGGTACAGCAAGCAGGGTTTGAGAAAAGATATCTGGCGGCGTCAATAGCATACCGACAATGAAGGCGGCAATAATAATATACGGTCTTTTTTCTCCCAGCTTCTTCGGAGTAGTGACTTTCATTTTCACCATTAAAACGGTGGCCACTGGAACTTCGAAAGCAACCCCAAAAGCGAAAAATAGCTTGATGACAAATCCAAGATAAGCGTTGATATCTGTCATTACCGCGACACCTTCTGGAGCCGTGTTGGCAAAAAAGTTAAAAATGATCGGAAATACCGCGAAATAGGCAAACAAAATGCCGAGATAGAAAAGCAAACTGCTAGATAGTAATAATGGCACTACCAGTTTCTTTTCATGAATATAAAGACCCGGGGCCACAAACGACCAGAGTTGATAAAGCAGATAGGGTACTGCGAGGGCGAAAGCGCAAGCGAATGCGAATTTAAAAGGAACAAAAAATGGCCCATGGGGTTCTGTAGAAATCATGCTGTTACCCTCGGGGAGGGCGGACATCAAAGGTTCGGCAAGAATGACATAAAGTGGGTTGGCAAAGGGAGCCAGGATGATAAAAAAGACCAATACGGATCCAACCCCACGGAGCAATCTATCCCGTAACTCAAGAAGGTGGGAAACCAGTGAGCCTTCCGTATTACTGCTGTCTGTTGCCGACATTTTTTAACCGTGTGTAATCTTTTCTTTCGTTGGAAGGGGTGGGTTACTGATCACGCTTTAGAGCGGATGTTTTTCTGCCAGAGGATTTCTTCGCCACCGCCTTTTTCGCCACTCCTTTTTTGTTGGAAACTTTTTTTCCTGGCGTTTTTTTCTTTGCTATTTTTTTAGCCGTGGCTTTTTTAACCGCGGTTTTCCTTGCTGTGGTTTTCTTCGCCGTGACCTTCTTTGAGGTAGTCTTCTTTGGCGTGGACTTTCTTGCTGTAGATTTTCCGGTGGTGACTTTTTTACTGAGGCTTTTTCTTCGGTCACTTTCTTTTTGACCACCTTTTTTGTGGCAGTAGAAGATACGTCTGACGCTGTGTTAGTTTTTTGTTTGTTAGTAGTGGTTTTTGTTATCTCGCTGCTAATATCACCGGGGAGTTCGCCGGGGAGTTTTTGACTGCCCGATTTTGCGGTGACGTTTGCTTCGTTGGCCGCTTTCTCTGCATCCTTTAGTACAGAGGACACGTCATCCACCGAGCTTTTGATGGTTTCGCTTACGGCGCGAATTCCGAGGGGATCCTTTTTGTTGCCATCGCTGCTAGTTGATGCAAAATCACTACGTAAGTCTTTGGTAGCGCTAGTGATTTCTTCCTTGATCTCCTTGACGCCGCTCAAAGAGTCATTGGCATCCATCTCCCGTTTGATATCAGTTTTTACGTCAGCGACCATTCGCCGTGCTTTACCAACCCACATTCCCGCAGTGCGAGCAGCACCAGGCAATCGTTCCGGGCCAATGACAACCAAGGCGATGATGCTAATAAACGCCATTTCCCAAAAACCAACATCAAACATGGCTAGCTAATTCCTGAAGCAGTTTATAAAAAAGAAAATCAGGATTTCTTTTCTTCCGATGCTGCTTTTTCTGAGTTGCTAGCTACGGTCTCATTAGTAGATTCTGAAATCTCGGAAGGAGCTTCTTCTTCACCTTTGGTGCCGTCGTCTTTTACCGCTTTTTTGAAACCCTTAATGGCACCGCCTAAATCGCCGCCGAAGTTTCTCAGTTTCTTGGTACCGAAAATCAGTAAAACGATGACTAATATGATAATGAGCTGAACAGGACTAATTCCACCGAGACCCATGATTTGTATCCTCTAGTATTTGTATTAAACGAAGCGCGTATGGGTAGTTATGGTCCCCAAGAGGGGTATGTTGAGATTCGAAACAAAAATGTGTATCGATTGACGACCCCAGTTACTTCTTTAGACCGCAGATTCTAACGGGTATCGTATACGTCAACAACTCAAATTCTCCATTCCATAGAGCTATTTTGTCACAACAGGGAGTCTGGATGTCTGAGTCGTGAGTAAAGTTGACTTAAAGACTCGACATAAAGACCGTTCCAGCGAAACGGCTTTCCAGGGTAGAAAAGTGAATTTATTTCGGGCGGTAGTGCAATTGAAATTTTCATAGCCTGTCATAAAACTCTGTTACAACAGGGATTATTATTGCCGGGCTATTATCACCTGGCAGTGGTTGGTTCTTATCTTGCGCTGTAAATTTCTTGCTGATCTTTAATGACCGGCTCCACTTCATGCCATTGCCCATCTTCGTGGCGTTTATAGAAGCAATGTTTCCTGCCGGTATGACAGGCGATACCTCCAACCTGCTCGACCTGCATCAATATCACGTCGCTGTCGCAGTCAATCCTGATTTCCTTGAGATGCTGGATATGTCCAGACTCTTCACCCTTACGCCAGAGTTTTTGTCGGGAGCGGGAAAAATAAACTGCACGGCCTTCATCCAACGTGGTTCGCAATGCTTCCCGGTTCATCCACGCGACCATTAGCACCACGCCGGTATCATGATCCTGGGCAATGGCAGGAACCAGTCCTGCTTCATTCCAGCGTATTTCATCGAGTATCGGATCTGTCATTGTGTCAAAAATGGGTGTCAAAAACGGTTTGTAAGGTTCATTGGAAATATCTGATATCAGGGTGTAACCCGGTATTATCTGGCCTGCCAATGCCTAGGTGCTCCCTGCCCAGGTGCCAATGCCTAGATTCCAGTGTTCAGATTCTAACTTCGATTCCTCTGTTAGCCATGTGTTGCTTTGCTTCCCCTACGGTATATTCGCCAAAGTGGAAAATGCTGGCAGCAAGTACGGCATCCGCATTGCCCTGAAGTACCCCGTCGGCCAGGTGATCAAGGTTTCCTACCCCTCCGGATGCAATGACGGGAACCGATACCGCGGTGGTTACTCTGGACATTAACTCAATGTCAAAACCGTCTTTAGTGCCATCCCTATCCATGCTGGTTACAAGTAATTCCCCGGCGCCATATTGTGCCATTTGCGCTGACCACTCGATAGCATCGATACCGGTGGGGTGCCGTCCACCGTGGGTATATATTTCCCATTTTGGGGCTTGGCTAGTTTGACTTGTCCGCTTTGCATCGATGGCAACCACGATACACTGATTGCCGAAATGCTGACTTGCCTGACGAATAAATTCCGGGTTCCTAATTGCCGTGGTATTGATAGAGACTTTGTCCGCACCGGCATTTAGCATGGTGTGAATGTCCCTTAAAGTGCGAATGCCTCCCCCAACGGTTAGAGGAATAAACACTTCGCTTGCTACCTGTTCAACCACATTGACAATGGTTTTCCGATTATCAGAGCTGGCTGTAATATCCAAAAAAGTAATCTCATCAGCCCCTTGCTCATCATAACGGCGCGCAACTTCGACCGGGTTGCCCGCGTCTTTGATATCGACGAACTTAACTCCCTTTACTACCCGACCACCGTCTACATCAAGACAGGGGATAATTCGTTTTGCCAACGCCATGTTTTTGAGTCTGTTCCTGTTTGTTGCTGATTAACGTTAGAAGGGGTTGCCTATTTCCTGCTGGAGATGGTTATTTACGCCTTTTTCAGAGGTTACCTGGTCTTCTGCGGCCCAGATTGTAGTCTAAAATTACAACCCGGAACTACAGTCCAAAACTCCCCTTGCCAGCGATTTCATCTGCGGATTTTTGTCCCTCGGCAAAGTCCAGTGTTCCTTCATAAATAGCGCGGCCGGTAATGGCCCCAACGATTCCAGAACCAGCAGCAGCGGCAAGTTTTTTTACGTTTTCGATGTTGTGGATACCACCGGAGGCAATCACCGGGATATTAACAGCCTCAGCTAATGCAACGGTGGCCTCAATGTTAACTCCCTGCATCATTCCATCCCGGGCAATGTCGGTATAGATGATGGCTTCGACGCCGTCATTCTCGAAATGCTGAGCCATATCAATGACGTCATGTTTTGAAAGCTTAGACCAGCCTTCTGTGGCTACCTTGCCGTTTCTGGCATCCAGGCCGATGATGATGTGTGTGGGATATTCGGCGCAAAGATCACTGACGAAATGGGGTTCCTTGATAGCCTGGGTGCCGATAATGACAAAACGGACGCCAGCCTGAATGTAAATATCAACCGTGTTTTCATTGCGAATTCCGCCTCCAATCTGGATAGGCAGATCCGGATGTCGCTGGGTGATGTCGTGCACCACGTCCGCGTTTCTGGGCTCGCCTTCCATGGCTCCGTCAAGATCTACGATATGCAAACGTCGGGCACCTTGCTCAACCCAACGATCCGCTACCGCAATGGGATCATCAGAGAACACTGTGGATTGATTCATGTCGCCCTGTCTTAGGCGAACACATTTGCCGTCTTTAAGATCAATTGCAGGTATTAGCAGCATTTAAATGCCTCCGTTCCAGTTGACGAAATTTCTAAGTAATTGTAAGCCAGCGTGTTGGCTTTTTTCCGGGTGAAACTGGGTGGCAAAAAGATTGCCCTTCGCCACCGCCGCGGTAAATACATTGCCATATTCGCATTGCCCCATGACCTAGTCCGGGTTGGTGCTTTGAACATAGTAGCTGTGAACGAAATAAAATCGTTCTCCATCTGTAATGCCATGCCATAGGGGGTGTGAGGTGGTCTGGGTTACTTCATTCCATCCCATGTGGGGAATTTTGAGAATGACTTTGTCAGTCTTGTCAGTGGGAGTTTGTTGGGGTAGGACTGACTGTGAATTAGGTTTTGCATGACGGGGATGAGAGGAGAAGTGTTTCACCGAACCGTCCATTACACCCAGGCCATCGATTCCGCCGTTTTCTTCACTGTGCTCGAACAGCGCCTGTAGTCCCAAACAGATGCCAAGACAGGGTCCGTCTTTCAGTCGTTCCCGTACAGCATATTCCAGTTTTGGATTGGACTGGAGTTGATTAAACCAGGTCCCAATCGCGCCCTGGCCGGGGAGTATGAGGTATTCTGCTGCCTGGATAGTGGACGGTTGATTCGTAATACTTACCTGCCCGGAATGGCTAACGTATTCCACCGCTTTGCCTACGGAATGGAGGTTGCCAGTGCCAAGATCGACAATAACGATTTTGCTCATGACGACTTTCTTATGCTTATAACGATGCTCTGAGGCGGGGTGACAAACACCCGTTAGAGGACGCCCTTGGTCGATGGAATTCCCGACTCCCGGGGATCTATTTCCACCGCCATACGAACGGCTCTGCCAAATGCCTTAAAAATGGTTTCGGCAATGTGATGAGAGTTTTCACCCCGTAGATTATCGATTTGCAAGGTGGTCAATGCGTGGTTGCAGAAACCCTGAAAGAATTCGTGGATCAATGTGGTGGCGAATCGACCAATGACACGATCCGGGTATTTTGCATGACTGACCAGCAATGGTCGACCAGAAAAATCGATCACCACTCGGCTTAAGGCTTCATCCAACGGAACATAGGCATGGCCATATCTGCGCAAGCCCTTTTTATCCCCCAATGCCTTAGCGAAAGCCTGGCCCAGAGTGATGCCAATGTCTTCTACTGTATGGTGGTCATCGATATGTAGATCACCCTTGGCATGGATGGTCAAGTCCATGGCACCGTGTCTGGCGATTTGTTCCAGCATATGCTCAAGAAAAGGAACCCCGGTATTAAAGTCGGTTTTCCCTGACCCATCGACATCAAGGGTAACCGAGATCTGGGTTTCGCTGGTATTACGGACAATTTGTGCAATTCGATTCGTCATGGACAATCTGGATAAGTGTATCTATATGAAAAAAACCTGTTGATAAAAAATCAGGTGATGAATAAGTTGAGTGAGTGGTGATGTCGGTTAAATAGACACGGGATGAAATTTGCTGAAAGGACTCGCCGATAGGATAGAAGTGAAACAGGTTTGCTCAGCACTGGATCAAAGGAATCTCTGCAAAAGTTATGGACAGTCATCTTGGGTGGGAAGTGATCAAACAATGCCAATATGGCAATAGCAGAGACGGTAATGTTAGGGGTCCTATCTATGACAAAGTCGCAGGCTATAAAAATACGAAAGCGTGGGAATCGTTATTCATGGTATACAGCAGTTGGATTGATGACCTTCAGCAGGAGTTTCAGCAGTAATCTCCAATAAAATCCCCAATAAACCCAGGACTTCGGAGGAGTCACCTAATATGGAACGTAGTTTACAATTTATTGCCTGGTTTTGGTAGCTGGCCATAAGTCTATTTGGGGGTGGTGAGTGGCAGGTTTTGTGTATACTTAATGCATGGGTATGCAAAAACAGGTGGCATAAAATACGACGTAAAATGGTGGGCCAGGAAGTCAATCTCAACATTGACCAAAAAGCCTGAAACAAGGACGTCTGAAACAAGGACGTCTGAAACTAAAGATATCTAAGCGCTAAAGATATATAAAAGCAAAGACATCCATCAAGGAAAGCGGAAAAAGAATATGGTCAGGGATTGGCTAAAATTGTTGTACCTGAAAGGAATATCTCCAGGGCAAAAGCGTGCATTGGTGAAGCATTGTGGTTCTCCAGGACGGGTATTCACCACTCCCCCTTCAGAGCTTACAAGGGTGGAGGGTATGGATTACAAGGGGATGGATGCTCTGGTAAAGTTTAACGGTCTGAAGGGCCCAATTTCAGATCCATCTATTTCTGAAACATCCATTTCTGAAACATCAATGGATTTGCAATGCCAGCGGCTGCTGGAAATGGAAATTAGTTATGTGGGTTTCACCGAACCAGAATTTCCTTTCCTGCTAAATCAGATTTCATCTCCACCATTGGGACTATTCGTTAAGGGCAATATTGAATTGCTGCAGACCCCTCAAATAGCCATGGTGGGTAGTCGAAATCCGAGCCCATCCGGGAGACGCACCACAATTGCATTCGCCAGAAGGTTGTCAGAGCAGGGCATGACCATCACCAGCGGAATGGCTTGCGGGATTGACAGCAATGCCCATGAGGGAGCCCTGGAATTTATGGGTAATACCATTGCAGTTGTCGGAACGGGGCTTGATGTGGTCTATCCGAGGTCAAACCGTCAGTTGTTTGAGGAGATCGCTTATCGGGGTCTTGTTGTGTCTGAATACCCTTTGGGCACCTCGCCTCGTAAACAGCACTTCCCCCAGCGAAACCGGATCATTAGCGGTTTGTCATTGGGCACCCTTGTCATGGAAGCAGGCATGCGAAGCGGAAGTCTGATCACTGCGAGATTGGCAACGGAACAGGGGCGGGAAGTATTTGCCGTACCGGGTTCCATTCATTCACCGACCAGTCGTGGCTGCCATCATTTGATTCGGCAGGGAGCAAAACTGGTTGAAACGACTGCAGACGTCACAGATGAAATAAAACAGTACTTTAGCCCCCTTGAATTGGACGAAGCACAAAACAGGGAGGGGAGCATGAGAAGAATGGCTCATAGGGTGACTCAAGAGGTGACTTCAGAAGCGACCCGGAATATGGGGGTAAGCCCGCCAACTCCGGCTATTTCTATTTCTCCGAAAACCCTAACCAAAATCGAAACCCCAGAAGGGGAAGAGATCACCAGTTATAACCCACAATGGGAGACTGACCTTTTGAGGCTGATCGACTATACTCCGGTTGCCTTTGATCAGTTAGTGGAACGAAGTGGATTGACGGTAGATGAAATTTCCTCCATTCTTGTGAACCTGGAGCTTCGAGGTTTGATTACGGAGACAATCTCAGGTTATCAACGTCTACCTAACTGTTTGCCTGGGTAGCCTTGGTTGTCAGGCAGTTTGATGGGATTGGATAGGGATTATTGGGCAGTAATTCATTTACCCTGCTTAGTTGTGTGTTAGCCAGTTTTTGTTTCGAGTCTGCCCGGAATCTGTCTGGGATAATTGGTTGAGATGGTTGGTCTGGAATTACATCGATGGAAGTAGTGTTGGAGTCATCATCGAGAAACCGACCAATTGGTAACAGAAACTGAAAATCATTGTGCTTTGGATATTATGTTCTGGACAAATTTCAGTCCGGACAAATAATTTGGCTTAATGCTTAATGAAAGAAAATGTACTTGATATCTTGATTTATCTGTTTGAAAACTACATGTTTGAGGACGATGAGTTTGAACCTGATCAGGAAACTCTGGCACAGGAATTGTCCATGGCGGGTTTTGATCAGGTAATGATCGATAAGGCATTTGATTGGCTGGAAAACCTTGCCGTGCTTTGTAATGAACATGAGCTGGAAGAGTCAAGTCAGGCTCCCGGGTCAATTCGTCACTATACCGAAACCGAAATGCGACATCTTGGTGTGGAAGCCAGGGGACTAATACTTAGCCTCGAAAATTGCCGGGTTCTCGATGGAGTGTCTCGGGAAATGGTGATTTCCCAACTCATGGATTTGGGCGTTGACGGTATCGAGCTGGATCATTTAAAGTGGGTCATCCTTATGGTGTTGAGTAACTATACCGGCGGAGAGGGAGTAACCGAACTCACGGAATCACTGATTCTTGATGGACTACATACCTGTATTCACTAAGAAGATAGTTAAAAGATAGTAAAGTCAAAAATACAATTTAATCGAATAAGCAGCTAATGGGAAAACCGCTAATCATTGTTGAGTCGCCAGCGAAAGCCCGGTCGATGGGGAAGTATCTAGACAATGAGTTCAAGGCGCTAGCCTCCTACGGTCATGTCAGGGATTTGCGACCCAAAAAAGGCGCCGTAGATCCGGACAAACAATTCGAAATGAAATATGAAATCATCGAGCGAAATCAAAAGCACGTCGATTTAATTGTTAAAGAGATGAAAAAAGCGGATTCTCTTTATCTAGCCACTGACCCGGATAGGGAAGGGGAGGCGATCTCCTGGCATCTTTACGAAATTCTCAAAGAAAAGGGATTGCTGGAAAATAAACCGGTATATCGGGTTGAGTTTCATGAGATCACCCGAAGTGCGATTCGCAAAGCCGTAGAAAATCCCAGGGAACTCTCCCATAATCTGGTCGATGCTCAACAGGCCAGGCGGGCGCTAGACTATCTGGTGGGTTTTAATCTCTCACCATTATTATGGAAAAAAATTCGCCAGGGACTGTCTGCAGGTCGTGTGCAAAGTCCAGCCCTTCGCATGATTTGTGAGCGTGAAGCCGAGATAGAGAAATTTGTCCCAAAGGAATACTGGAGCGTTGAAGCGGATTTAAACGCAAAAAGCCAGGACTTTGTCGGCAAACTAACCGTGCTTGATGGGGAGAAAGTAAAGCAGTTTTCCATTACGGACGAAAAAACCGCGAAAGATGCCGAAAGCCGGTTGGCGAAAGCCGCTAATGGCAAGCTGGTGGTTTCCAAAATTGAGAAAAAAGAACGAAAAAGAAACCCGGCTCCTCCCTTTATTACCTCTACATTGCAGCAGGAAGCTTCGCGAAAACTGGGATTTAGCGCCAGACGCACCATGCAGGTGGCGCAACAGCTTTATGAGGGTATTGAGATCGAAGGCGGTGCAGTTGGGTTGATTACCTATATGAGAACGGACTCAGTGGTTTTGTCTGGGGATGCCCTAAGCGAAATTCGAGAGCTAATTGCCTCCCGATATGGTGCCGATTCCCTGCCAGCGGACGTTCGCACTTTTAAGAGCAAAGCGAAAAATGCCCAGGAGGCCCACGAAGCCATCCGACCAACCTCGGCGAAACGGGTTCCGGATATTTTGCGTAATCAACTTAGTGATGATCAGTTTCGTTTATACGATCTGATCTGGAAAAGAACCGTGGCCTGTCAGATGATTCACGCCACCATTGACACTACATCCGTTGATATGGCTGCTGGTGATGTGGGTACATTTAGATCCAGCGGATCGATTATTCGTATCCCCGGTTTTATGTCCGTGTATCAGGAAGGTCAGGATGATAAAAAAGACAAGGACGATAAAGAGGTATATCTGCCGGGTATGACCGAAGGAATGGTGGTCGAATTAAAACAAATTCGTCCTGAACAACATTTCACGGAACCACCTCCAAGATTTAACGAAGCCACGTTAGTAAAAACTCTGGAAGAATATGGGATTGGTAGACCGTCAACCTATGCATCGATTATTAGCACACTGCAAAATCGTGAATACGTGACGTTGGAAAAAAGGCGCTTTGAGCCCACGGATATTGGAAATATCGTCAACCGTTTTCTTTCCAGTCATTTTACCCGTTATGTGGATTACGAATTCACCGCGAGGATGGAGGACTCTCTGGATGAGATTTCCCGGGGAGAGAAAGAGTGGATTCCGTTGATGAGTGAGTTCTGGACTGAGTTTTCTGAACAGGTAGACGAAAAAGAAGAAAGCGTAAGTCGAGAAGAAGTGATCCAGGCCCGAACCCTGGGCGAAGACCCGAAATCTGGTAAACCTCTGTCAGTCAGAATGGGACGATATGGACCCTATGCCCAGATTGGCACAAAGGATGATGAAGAAAAGCCAGTTTTCGCTGGGTTGAGACCCGGACAAAAGCTAGACACCATTACCTTCGAAGAAGCCATTGAGCTGTTTAAACTACCCCGCGGTCTGGGAGAGACCCCGGAAGGCGAAAAAATTACCATTGCCATTGGCCGATTTGGGCCCTATGCCAAATATGCCGATAAGTATATTTCCCTGGGGAAGGACAACGATCCTTATACCGTTGAAAAAGACGTGGTTTTGAAACTCATCGCGGAGAAAAAAGAAAAAGACGCCAATCGTCTTATCCTCGACTTCGAAGAGCAGGGCATCCAGGTATTAAATGGCCGCTACGGTCCCTATGTCACCGACGGTGAAAAGAATGCACGAATCCCCAAAGATGTCGAGGAACCCAAGACCCTAACGTTGGAAGACTGTATTGAACTTCTAAAACACGCCAAGCCGGGTCGTAGTAAAAAGAAAGTTGCAAAAAAAGCAGTGGCGAAAAAGAAAGTAACTAAAAAGGCGACGAGGAAAAAGGCCGCAAAAAAAGTCACAAAAAAGAAGGCGTCCGGCAAAAAAATAGCTAAGAAAAAAACCTCTAAGAAAAAAGCGTCAAAGAAATAAGGTGTAGAGAAGAAACCTCTTCCTAAACCAACCCAACTTCCGAAATACAACTACCGAAAAGCGGCCCGTTTCTCACTCCTCATTCCCACGGCCCCCCGTGGGAATGCATACCCGACCCGGAATCCGCCCCAACACCGAATTCGACGAACCATTTCCCGGGTGTCCCAAATTATCTCCTACTTTTCTCGTTCCCACGGTCCCCCGTGGGAATGCATACCCGACCCGGAATCCGCCCCAACACTGAATTCGACGAACCATTTCCTGGGTGTCCTAAATTATCATCAGGGTGTCCTAAATTATCATCACGCGGTATGGCTATTTCGAATTCGATTTTTGGTCTGATTTGATGGTTGTTCTTCCATTGAGTGGTGTTCTCCAGGTGGGTCGAATTCCTGGATTAGGATTCGTTCCGGGAAACGAGCCCTAATCCGCTTGAATTCTTATGACAGCCTTTTGAATTCGCTTTTACCCCGTATTCAAAATATCCCGGATATTATCCCAAAAATGCCGCACTAACTTCATCAATAATTCGCTGCTGATCATGGGATTCAAGGTAGGGGTGTATGGGTAAGCTTAGTACTTCCTGGGATAGCTGTTCGGATATCGGCATAGTTATCCCGGCACCGTCGGCGTCTTTGAAGGCGGGTTGTAGATGAAGGGGGCAGATATAGTAAATCGCGGAAGGGATGCCTTTTTCTTTCAGGTGTTGTTGAATCTGGTCGCGTTTTTCCGAGCGAATGGTGTATTGAGCCCAGCTGCTTTTATAACCTTCGGGGACGACAGGGGTTTTGACCAGATGGGATAGCGCTTCGGTATAACGATCTGCTACTTTTTGTCGGGCCATGAGTTCCTCGTCAAAAACGGCGAGTTTGCAGCTTAGGATTCCGGCCTGAATAGTATCCATTCGGCCGGTAATGCCGGTTCGGATATTGTCATATTGAGTGGTGCCTTTGCCATGGAAACGGATGGACTCGATAATGTCGGCAAGGTTGTCGTCATTGGTGAATACCGCGCCACCGTCGCCGTAACAGCCCAGAGGTTTGGCGGGGAAAAAACTGGCGGCGGCGATATGTCCAAATCCGCCGGTGCGTTTGCCATGGTATTCGGCGCCAAATCCCTGGGCAGCGTCTTCCAGAACAAAAAGGCCGTGCTCTTCGGCAATACGCTCAATGGCATCATAATCCGCGGGTAGACCAAATAGATCCACCGGGATAATGCCTTTGAGATTCAGTTTTCCTTCCTGCTTTACTCGCAGAACCGTACGCTCTAGCTCAACGGGATCGATATTGAAACTGTCTTCTTCTACGTCCACAAATACCGTGGTGGCCCCCAGCAGCTGAATCACTTCCGCGGTGGCAACGAAGGTAAAGGGCGGCGCGATGACAGCATCCCCTGGGCCGATGCCATAAGCCATTAGGACCATCAATAAGGCATCGGTTCCACTGGCAGCACTAATGGTATGTTTTACATCGCAATATTCGCAGAGTTCCTGCTCAAGTTGTTGCACTTCTGGTCCCATAATGAACTGGCCATGGGCCAACACGCGATCAATGGACTGTCTGATTTCAGACTCCAGGGTTTTAAACTGGCTATTAAGGTCTACGAATTTCATGTATCTTGCTCCAAACTAAAAAATAAACGGGTCTACTACTCAATCTGCCCGGATCCTGGATCCTGCTCCGGGTTTTGCCTTTCGGTATTTGTAACGGTGTATGGGAACTCTTTTCGTGGGTTCTCTGGTGTGCGTCGGCAGGTTGTTCAATTCTTCAATGACATATTTTCAAACTCCAATTTTTAACTCAGACGCGGTCTCTCAGCCAGTACCAATCACAGCAGAAACAGTAATCCATGATAGGTTGACGATAGCCGTTATTCTTTCGAAAGCCTATGTTTGATATTTGCCAGTTTTAAACGGCCCCATGATTTGGCACACATACAGGTGTACAAGTGCAGGTGTACAGGTGGTCATGGGCGGGGTGACTAGAATATGGGGCCCACATTATTCACCTGGGCAAGGGCCGATTCCTCCACGCTGGCATCCAACCCTTTTTGTCGCTTGGTAAGGATTCGGTATTGCAAACCCTGTTTATCAAAGAGATGGGTGGTACCGCCTTGTACCAGTTCCACGACAAATCCTTCCCCGGGAATGGTATAAATCCCGCCGAGAGTTGTTTCTTCAGTTAAATCTAGTTCCATGAAATCGGATTGCATTATAGAAACAATTGATAAACGGGATTGTCAGTTTCTTCGGTGTAATCATAACCCAGCTCTTTAAGAAACGCCCGAAACTGGCTGCGGCTACCCTGGGGAACCTGAATACCACAGAGTACCCGGCCGAAATCGGAGCCGTGATTGCGATAGTGAAACAGGCTAATGTTCCAGTTGGTACCGATTTGATCGAGAAAGCCGCTTAATGCGCCAATTCGTTCGGGAAACTGGAAACTGAAAAGCCGTTCATCCGAGATATTGGTTCTGCCCCCCACCATGTGCCGAGCATGCACTTTCGCGATTTCGTTATCCGTTAAATCCAGGGTCGCGAAACCTTTTTTTTCCAGTCGCTTAATAAGGCCATCAATTTCGTCCTGATTTCGAACCATGACACCGACGAAAATATGGGCATCCGCGTCATTGGCATATCGATAGTTGAATTCGGATACGCTGCGATTACCAATGGCCTTACAAAAGCGGCGAAAGCTACCGGGCTTTTCGGGGATGGTAACTGCCAGAATGGCTTCCCGGCGTTCTCCTATTTCTGCTCGCTCGGAAATGTGTCGAAGTCGATCGAAATTTACATTGGCACCGGAGGCGATGGCAATCAGGTGTTCACCAGAAACTTTAGTCCCATTGGCTTCCTGATCCATAAGCCAACGTTTAATCCCGGCCACCCCTAATGCGCCGGATGGCTCCATTAACGTTCGGGTATCTTCACAAATGTCTTTCACCGCGGCACATATTTCGTCCGTAGAAACCCGTACCACTTCATCCACAAAATCACGACAGAGTCTAAAATTCTCTTTCCCCACCTGCTTAACGGCTACGCCATCAGCAAAGATACCAACCTGTTTCAATATCACTCTCTTGTTTGCTCTAAGAGACTGATACATGGCATCAGATTCAAAGGGCTCCACACCGATAACTTTGACCCGAGGCCTGATTTGTTTGACATAGGTCGCCAGACCAGAAATTAAACCACCGCCGCCAATAGGAACAAAAATTGCTGAAATAGGGCCAGGGTGCTGTTTGAGAATCTCGAGGCCGACGGTACCCTGTCCGGCGATAATTAATCGGTCATCGAAAGGTTTAATCAGGGTCTTATGCTGCTCCTGACTAATGATCTCAGCGTATGCATTTGCCTCGCTGAAGCTGTCACCAACCAATTCAACGGTAGCCCCCCAGCGTTTTACAGCTTCGATTTTCACCGAAGGAGTGGTTACCGGCATCACCACAATGGCATGACATCCCAGTTTTTTTGCACTTAGAGCGACACCTTGAGCATGGTTCCCCGCGGATGCCACTACCACGCCCCGTTTAATTTCCTCCGGGGATAGCGAGGACATTTTGTTGTGGGCCCCACGAATTTTGTAGCAAAAAATAGGCTGTTCGTCTTCCCTCTTTAGCCAAATATGGTTGCCGAGTCGGTCGGAGAGTATTCGGGTCTGGTGTAATCGGGTTTCCCTGGCAACCTCGTAGACGCGAGAGTTGAGAATGTCTCTAAGATAGTCTATCGGATAATCGGTGGGCATGCTGGCTTTGCATCAATGGAATCAACATCAAGAATTTGCGAATAGTTAGAAGCAATAATTTTTAGAGGCAATAATTCAGACCCAATAATCCAGAGCCAATGCAGTGGCTAAATCTCGACAGAATCTAACCATGCAATTGAATGCAAGGCTGGGAAATATGAGCCAAATCAATAATTGCAGTGATAAATGATCGTTACAGTGGAGTGCCGAGATACCATTCAGCGATATCGTCTTATATCACATAAGCCGATATTATCGAAGAACCCCAGAGTGAATAACAATAAATTCTCGTCGCAATTTCGTATTCATCAAAGCCTGCCCACGGTCTGGTTTGGTCTGGTCTGCTTATGGGTTATGGATTGATATTGGTCCTGGGTATGTTGAAGGATTCGAGAAACTGATTTCGGGCTAGGGTTCAGATTCCATTTTGTGGTGATTCCTTTGGGTCAGTAATAGATCGGATTGAGATGAATTTATTTGATGCAAACTGTATATGCCCACAAATATGTGGGCATAAATTTGCTAGAATAGGATGAACGAAATTACAACGACATAGCACCAGTATTCAGATGGACTACGAAATCGCCCGAGCCAACATGATCGAACAGCAAATACGGCCCTGGAACGTATTGGCGATACAAACCCTAAATGCGCTTGGTGAGATACGAAGAGAAGACTTTGTACCCAAAGATTATCAGGAGCTTGCATTTGCGGACATTCAAATTCCATTGGCTAATGGCGAGGTCATGCTGGAGCCGAAATTAAGTGCAAGGATGTTGGAATCCCTGAGCCTGGAAAAGTCACACCGGGTGTTGGAAATCGGCATGGGAACTGGTTATCTTACTGCTTTGCTCGCCACGGTTAGTGGCCATGTGACCTCCGTGGAGATTGATCCACAACTCCATCAGCAGGCGAAGTTAAATCTGGCGATGGCGGGTATTGAAAATATTGAACTGGTTTTGGACGATTGTCATAATTTTTGCCACCAGGGTTACCAATATGATGCTGTTCTTATTAGTGGCTCCATGCCGGTAATACCTCCCTTTTTCCTCGATCAAATTCCAGAAGGTGCGTTACTGGTGGGTATCGAGGGAAATGATCCTGCGATGCAGGTAGTTCGATATACCAAATCATCTTCGCTCTCTCTGTCAAAAGTATCTCTTTTGGAAACCAGTGTTAGGCGTCTGCGTAATGTTGACGAAACACCCGAATTTCAATTTTAGAATTATGCCTAGATCTCTGACGATTTTACGTTTCGGTCTTTTTTCCACTGTTATCGCAGTTTCTGTAATCTTATTGGTTTCGCCGCTTTCTCGAAGCCATGCCAGCGATAGCGATCTACTCGCGATCTATCAGTTGGCTCTGGAGAATGACGCCGCTTATCAAATTGCGAAACTGACTCATGACTCGAACAGCGTTGATTTGCCCCTGGCGAAGACGGCGTTCAAACCGTCACTGTCGATATCCGGCGTCATGGGGAGAAATCGGAGCAATGATCGGCAGATTACCACCACTGAGCCGGGCAACCGTATTGGCATGGATTTGAATCTAAAGCTATACGACAGGAATGCCAAAATGGGTATCGAGCAAACCTCGTTGGAAGAGCAGGTTTCAGCATTAAAGCTTGCGGACGCTAAAAACGATTTGATGCTCCGGGTAGCGAATCGATATTTCAGCCTTTTGGCTTCTTTGGATGAGCGAAAAGTGGCAAGGGTCCAAAGCACAGCAATCCACCGACAAATGGATTTAGCAAATGAAAGGCTGGAAGTTGGGCTTGGGACACGATCTGATTTGTTTGATGCCAAAGCACGTTTCCAACAGGCCCAGGCTGATGAAATCCGTACTGAAAATCTGATCAACAATAATATTGCTATTCTCAAGGAGATGATAGGAGTAGATCCGGGAGAAATTATGCCACTAGCGGATAATGCGCCTCTGGAGCTGTCTTTTCCCAACGATGTAGACCAATGGATTGGGCAGGCATTAGAGAAGAATCTGGAAATTAAAATTCAGGCGTCCAATGTTGAGACGAGCAAAATCGAAATTACAAAAGCACTAACCACTAAAACACCGACTGTGGGGTTAAGAGCCAGTCACTTTTGGAGCGAGATTGGTTCCGCTGGGATCAGCAACGATACTAGTAGAACTGCGCTGGAGCTAAATTTTAGTGTTCCTATTTATAGTGGTGGCGCCATTGATCTTAAAACTGAAAAAGCCATGATTCAGCACAAGCTGTCGGAACAGTTGTTCGAACACACAAAACGACGGATTTCCACGGCAACCATTTCCGAATTCCTTGCGGTAAATAGCCGTTTAAATCAGGCGAATGCGTTATTGGAAGCCATCGTCGCGGGTGAAAATGCGTTAGCTGCCAAGGAAGAAGGATTTAGTGCCGGTTTGACCACGAACATTGACGTGCTTGATGCACAGCGGGATTTATCCCGATCTCGAAAAGACTACCTACAGGCGCGATATGACTATATTCTTTCTACGTTGAATCTGGAGAGGGTAACGGGTCAATTGGATGAAGACGATATCAGTCGGGTAAATAACTGGCTAAGGCTGTCCGGTTCTTCAGCAATGAAGATGAAAATCCAGCCAGCATTCGTTGATTCCATTCCGGAGCTGTTAATGGAATCCTATGCGATGAATATTATAAACACTGGGGCTGTCACGACCCCCCATCCAGGCTAATCTCAAACTCTTCCCCGTTTAGGCACTTACCCTTTCCAGAACGTTCTGGAAAACATGACCAATAGCGTGAATAGCTCCAAACGGCCCAGTAACATGGCAAACACCAGAATCCCTTTACCGAAGTCGTTGATACTGGCGTAGTTTGCAGCGACATCACCGAGTCCGGGGCCAAGGTTGTTTAAGCAGGCGGTGATGGCTGAGAATGCGGTAATCGGGTCTACACCGGCCGCCAAAAGCATGATGAGCAGAATCAAATAGCTCATGATATACAGAGACAGAAACCCCCAAACCGCATTGATGATATTGTCATTGACAGCTTTACGGCCGATTTTTATCGGGATCATGGCATTAGGGTGAACCAGTTTTTTGATTTCCCTCGCGCCCTGTTTATAAAGCAACATGGAGCGAATGACTTTCATGCCCCCTGCGGTCGATCCGGCACATCCGCCAACAGTGCTGAGCAAAATCAGCAGCACCGGCAGAAAGGTCGGCCACGTTGAAAAATCGGTAGTGGTAAAACCTGTGGTAGTGACAATGGAAACCACTTGGGTAATACCTTGAACGAAGGTTTCATGCACGGAGTCAAAAACGTCAAAATAGAGCAAAGTGAATATCGTGACGATGGCCATCGCCAATATAATCATTGAATAGGCTTTGGCTTCCGGGTCATCGAGGTAGGCCGCAATCCTTCGGGATCGAAAGGCAACAAAATGCAAACCGAAGTTCAGGCCGGCAAGAAACATAAATACAGTGGCAACCAGATTGACCTGTACGCTTTGAAAGTATCCCAGACTTGCATCATGGGTTGAAAACCCACCAATGGCCACGGTAGAAAATGCATGGCTCAATGCGTCAAATGGACTCATACCCGCAAAGTAATAAGCCAGCGCACAGATGATTGTCAGCCCAAGATAGATATACCAGAGTGCTTTTGCCGTTTCGGTAATTCGAGGTGTCAGTTTGTTATCTTTAACTGGGCCTGGGGTTTCTGCACGATATAATTGCATGCCCCCAATTCCAAGCATGGGCATAACTGCTACGGCCAGAACGATGATTCCCATACCGCCAAACCACTGGAGCTGTTGTCGGTAATACAAAATTGATGGTGCCAAATCATCGATGGAAACCAGAATAGTGGCACCGGTAGTGGTCAGCCCGGACATGGATTCGAAAATCGCATCAACGATGCTAATAACCGGATCTTCAAGTAATATCAATGGTAAGGATGCCATTAGCCCCAGTCCTAACCAAAAAAGGACAACCACAAAAAAACCGTCCCGGAATCGGAGTTCACCCTTGTACTTGCGGGTTGGATACCAGCAACAAGCGCCCAGCCCCAAAATGAGCAAAAAAGCGAGCATAAAAGTATGGGAGACACCGTCCTGGGTTATCAGGGAAACCGCGATGGGTGGGAGCATGCTTGTGCTGAATAAAATGAGAAGTACACCCAGTATTTTATAAATCGCAGGACTCTTCATGACAGAAAATATTGGCTACCCCAAAATACAGCTTAATAACATACGATGGATCGATTCCCTGGACTAGAAAAAGGTCGCTGATACCTGAAACATCTTTTCAACATCGTGGATTCGACGCTTATCGATGACAAAGATAATCACATGGTCACCGTCTTCGATCACAGTATCATCCTCAATGCTGACGAGTTCATCGTCTCTCATGATGGCGCCAATGGTGGCTCCTTCAGGCAATTTGATTTTAGCAAGAGGGCGCCCCACTATTCGGGAAGTCTTTGGATCACCATGGGCGACTGCCTCAATGGCTTCAGCAACGCCTCTTCGCAGGGAATGAGCGGCGACTACGTCACCCCGACGAACATGGGATAATAATGCGCTAACCGTGGTTAGCCTGGGAGAGATTGCAATATCAAGTACGCTGCTTTCAATCAGGTCAATATAGGATGATCTATTCACAATCGCCATTGCCCGCCTGGCGCCGAGTCGTTTGGCCAGCATGGATGAAAGAATATTTGCTTCGTCCTCATTGGTCAGTGAACAGAACAACTCCATGCTATCAATATTTTCCTGTCTCAGTAGCTCTTCGTCAGCCGCGTCGCCCTGTAATACCACGGTGTTTTCAAGTTGCTCGGAAACCATTTGCGCGCGATCCGGGTCTCTTTCAATGAGTTTGACCTGATAACCACTGGTTTCCAATGATTGGGCAAGTCGAAGTCCAATATTACCTGCACCGGCTAGCATGATTTTGTGACCTACTTCCTCTATGGCGCGAAGTTCGAGCATCACCTGCCTGATATCTTCCTGGGTAGCAATAAAAAAAACTTCATCATCGGGCTCGATAATTGTCTTTCCCGTGGGAATGATCGCGCTGTCTTGACGATATATCGCCGCAACTCGGGTTTTGACTGAGGGCAGATGGTTCTTTAGCTCCCGTAGCTCATGGCCGACCAATGCACCGCCGTAGTAAGCCTTGAGTCCAACCAGTCGTATTTTTCCATTGGCAAAGTCGATAACTTGTAGTGCACCGGGATATTCGATTAGTTTACTGATCTGGTTAGTAACGATTTGTTCCGGACTAATAATGACGTCGATGGGAATGAACTGATTACAAAATAACTCAGGATGAGCCAGATAGTCGGCTGAGCGTACCCGGGCTATTTTGGTGGGCGTATTAAACAGAGAATGGGAGACCTGGCAGGCGATCATATTCACTTCATCCGAATTCGTGACAGCAAGTACCAAATCAGCATCTTCAATCCCGGCCTGTTGCAGTACTTTGGGGGAGGATGCCTCACCTCTTACGGTTTGGATGTCCATTCTGTCCCGGAGATTCGAGAGAATGTGCCGATTGTAATCAATCAACGTAATATCATTTTCCTCTCGGGAAAGAATTTCGGCAATAGAAGCACCGACCTGGCCCGCACCTAAAATGATAATTTTCATGATTGCGTATATAAGGGTTCAGGAAAGACTATGTCCAATTCCTCGTTTGGATCCGGCTGCTTTGTTTAATCGGCAAAAGTAGAAACCATCCCCAGGATGGATTCCCGGCAGCCGCTGTCTGCCAAATTGAGTTTCAATCCCGAAATGTTCGTCAAGGGATTCAATCTGCGCGTCATTATACTCCTTAATGAATTCACCGATCACCTCATCATTTTCCTGTTTTAGGACGGAGCAAGTGACATAAAGCAGGACACCCCCAGGCGTAAGCATTTCCCAGCCAGCGGTAATGATCTGTTTTTGCTTTTCCGCGAATTTAGCGAAATCTGTCGGTTCTCTCCGGTGTTTGATATCTGGGTGGCGACGAATAACTCCGCTGCCGGAACAGGGAATATCCAGCAGGACACTATCAAACATAACCCCGTCCCACCACTCGTCCATGTGGGTTACATCACCAGTGATAAGATTGGCTGTTAACTTCAGTCTTTCAAGATTTTGCTTTATTCCGGAAATACGTTTTTTAAAATCCACAGCGGTTACCGAGGCCAGGTCAGGTTGGGCTTCCAGAATAGCGCATGTTTTCCCTCCTGGAGCAGCACAGCCGTCCAAAATCCGCTGACCAGGCTTCAATGTCAAACCGGATATCGTCATTTGTGCCGATTCGTCCTGAACTGAAACTTCTCCTTCTAAAAATCCGGGAATATCCTCAACGGGCATGGGTTTGGTTAGGGTCAGCCCGGTGTCGCTGTTTTGGGTCAACTCAAAGCCAATCCCAAGGTCTTCAAGGCTTTTGGCGTATGAGATCCGATCATTGAGTCTCTGATTAACCCTCAATGTCATGGGAGGACGGGCGTTGGATGCCTTTAAAATGAGTTCATAATGTTCTGGCCACGACTGTTTGAACTGGTCGATGAAGAAGTCAGGAAAGCTTCTTTTGTGTGCCAGCTCCGTGGAATTGTTCATGGATGCTCCTCCTGACATCTTTGTCGTATCCATGGGTGTCCCAGAATGGGTCTTTCCAGAATGGCCAGAGTGGGGTTTTTTCCCATGTTTTTCTTCGATGAGCCGTTTGTGGTCTCTAAGATAGTTGCGCAGAACGCCATTAACCAGATTTTTGGCCCAGGCTTGATTGGTTTTTTTCAACGCATTGACACACTGATTTACCGCAGCGTGGTCCGGGGTACGCATGTAGTTAATCTGATAAAGCGCACCGATCAGCAGAAAATGGATTATGCGGTCCTTGGGTTTAACTGGTTTTTTTAAGAGCTGACGAAGAACAGCGTCAAAATGAAAATAGAAGCGGCAGCCGCCATAGCACAACTCCTGGAGCTGGGAGCGATTTTCTCCCACCTGGGGGAAATACCGATCAAGTCCGTCATCCAGTGATAGTTTATGATCAACCACTAGTCTTAGAACATTTGCCGCGGCAAGCTGAAGTTGCATTTATGATGTACTCACTGGATTGAATGACATTCCCGGCTCGATGGTAACTCCGTTTAACAGGGCCTCTGAAGACATGGGTTTCCCACCGGGTTTTTGCAGGATCGTCAAACTAAGCAATCCATCGCCGGTTAGTACTACAATGCCATTGCGATCCGCGCGAATGATGCTCCCGGGTTTAGGGGGATTGGCGAAGCTGGAGTTTTCGAATTCTGCTCCGGGCTCTATTCGGGCAGAATGGACTTTCATGGTGATACCCGAGAATTCGAGAGTTGTCGTCGGCCAGGGATTGAAAGCGCGAATCTTTCTTTCCAGCTCAATTGCGCTTTTGCGCCAATCCAGCGGAGATTCGTGTTTGTTAAGTTTGGCAGCATACACCGCCTTCCCATCATCCTGAACGACGGGCTTCAAACTTCCTGCCTCTATGAAAGGCAGATTCTGCTGGAGCAATTTACCACCCAGTATCGAAAGTTTGTCATGCAGCGATCCGCCGTTGTCACTATCCTCGATTTCTATTTCTGTTTTCGCAAGCATAGGACCCGTATCAAGCCCTGCTTCCATTTGCATCATGGTAACCCCCGCTTTGTTGTCACCATATTGAATAGCGCGCTGAATTGGGGCGGCGCCTCGCCATCGAGGTAATAAGGAAGCATGAATATTGACACAACCAAAAGTTGGAATATCCAGAACACGTTGAGGGAGAATGATGCCGTAAGCAGTAACGACCATTAGGTCTATGTGAAGGGATTGGAGATGTTCGACTTCTTCGAGCCGCTTGAAAGACAGTGGTTGAAAAACTTCGCTACCTTGGGACAAAGCCAGTTTTTTGATCGGACTTTGTTGCAGTTTTTTACCTCTTCCCGCGGGACGATCAGGCTGAGTATAAACGCCGACTACCTCAATGTCCGGGCTTGAGTAGAGGGCTTCGAGGCAGGGAATTGAGAAATCGGGCGTACCCGCAAAAACCACGCGCATAAGAAATATTTAAGGGGAAGAACTAGTTAATCTGATCCAGGGTTAAGATCAGGCAAACAAAATTGAAATTAAACCCGGATCAAAGCCAGACTTCTGGTATTGAAGCCTATGGTCAAACAGTCTCAGTTTCGGCTTGGCGAATGTCTTTTTTCAGTTTTTTCTTAACGCGATCCTGTTTCATCCTTGATAGATAGTCGACGAATACTTTTCCATCAAGATGATCAATCTCATGCTGAATACAAACCGATAACAGCCCCTCCGCCTCAAGTTCGAAAGAATTCCCGTCAATATCCATGGCTTGAATAAGTATTTTTTCCGCGCGTTCCACTGAGGCATAAATGCCTGGAACAGACAGACAACCTTCTTCAAACTCAATGGTACCCTCTATCACCTGGAAGGTTGGGTTAATAAAAATTCGTAAATCACTCCTGTCTTCGGACAGATCCATGACCACGACCCTAAGGGGAATATTCACCTGCACCGCTGCTAAACCAATTCCTGGTGCATCATACATGGTCTCCGTCATGTCGTTCACCAGCTTCCTCAGACTTTCATCGAAATGAATAACAGGCTCCGCCTTTTGACGTAGCCGCGTATCTGGATAGACTAATATATCGAGTAATGCCATTTCTAGTGATCAGTTTTGTTAGCTGAATTGTATTCTCAACAGAAAAAAACATCCACATACTAATAGCCCTCCACCCCATTCCAGGACACCCAAAAATTGTTTTTACTGAACAGAATTGTAAGTTATATTTACCCTATGGAATAAACCTCAAGACAGGAGTCTGATATGACCACAGCTAGAAGGCATTTAATTTGCCTTGAATCCACTCCCTATTATCACTGCACTTCACGTTGTGTAAGACGGGCGTTCCTATGTGGGAGTGACCGGTACAGCGGAAAGAGTTATGAACATCGGCGTGATTGGGTGGAATCACTTTTGTTAACACTGAGCAAAGCGTTCTGTATCGATATCGCAGCCTATGCAGTGATGTCGAATCACTATCATGTCATTTTGAAGGTGAACACGGAGCTGGCCTCGGCACTTACTGATAGTGAATTGATTGATCGTTGGTCTCTGATTTACAAGCCTAGTGAGATGGTCTGTCGATATCGGAGTGGTGCAGAAGTCTCGGATGCAGAGCAATTAATTATTGCGGCAATGCTAGAGAGATGGCGAGATACGTTGATAAATATTAGTCGGTTTATGGGGTATATGAACGAAAGAATTGCACGAAGGGCCAATAAGGAAGATGGGTGTAAGGGACGTTTTTGGGAGGGGCGCTTCCATAGTCAAGCATTACTGGATGATACTGCGCTTCTTCAATGTATGGCGTATGTTGATCTAAATCCGATTCGTGCTGGACTAGCAAATACGCCAGAAGATTCGAAATATACATCGGTAAAACGCCGAATTGACAAGCTTGCTCATCCTGAAAAAAATGATAATTTGCTTCCATTTATGACTTTTGAATCTCACACAATTGCATTGGAGAAAGCAGACTGTCAGTGGGAGACGAAGATTCCTATGAAGTTTTGTGACTATCTGGACTTATTGAATTGGACCGGCCGAGTACTAAAATCAATTGATCGGCAGGAGATTCTGGGAGAAGCACCTCCTATTTTAGGGCAAATGGGCTTTCTTTCTGGTGAATGGGTAAGTTTGGTAGAACCAAAGAATAACTGGAGGAGAAAGGCATTGGGGTCGGTTGAGAAAGTCAGAATGTATTGCGAATCAATTGGACAGAAATGGCTTTGCCAAACTCATAAAAACACCGTATCCCACATGCATACTTGAGGTCACAATGAGTTATTGAGTTTAACTGGTTTTTATCCACATTTGGGTACTGGACACCCAGTGATAATGTGACCCAGTTTATGCAATTGCCACGAATTACCGGTGTTGGTTAACGTGCTGTCTAGAAACATCGCTTCTAGTAGGAGCTGTGGATGTCCGGGGTTAGGTTTTTAGAGCTACGGATGTCAAACCTGTGGAAAGTTCGTATCCAGGGCGCAACCTAGCATTGTCTTTCCGGTTTTGGATGCACGTTTTTCAAGTGACTGTTAAGAAAACAATGTCCCGGATCAAGACTCTGGTGTCCCGAATAGCGCCTTTCAGTAAAATCGAGTTTATGGGTGTCCTAAAGTTAATACTAAAGTTAATAATATATGGGTGTCCTAAAGTTATTCGTCAAAGTTATTCGTCCTAAAGTTACCTAAAGTTATTGTTCTGAAGCCCCCCAAGGATCGACGATTGGGTATGTTGGTTTTCTTTAGAAAAAAACGGCTGCCTGGCTGAATCTGCGTCGAGCGTTATCCAGGTCTTGGGTATTGTCTACGCCGGGGCTAGGTATTTCGTTGGCATATGCGCAGGCAATGCGCTCTCCATGCCAAAGAACCCGAAGCTGTTCCAGTTTTTCAAGTTGCTCAAGGCTACATGGGCTGCGCGAGGAAAATTGTTGAATATAGCCGCTTCGATAGGCGTAGATGCCCAAATGTCGACGGACGATATCTACTGCATTATCTGCCATATCGGAGGAGGATTCACTGCGAACCCAGGGAATGGTTGCACGACTGAAGTAAAGTGCGTAGTCGTCTTTGTCAGTAACGACCTTGACGATGGATGGGTCTAATAATTGCTCATCGTTTTCAAGAGGTGCGCTAGCGGTTGCCATTGCGGCTTCGGGTTTGCTTTCCAATAATTCGGCAACCTGATTGATCAGTGATGGTGGCATGTCTGGCTCATCGCCCTGGACATTGACGATCAGGCAGTCATCATCAAGTCCTAGAATTGTCGTTGCTTCTGCGATCCGGTCTCCGCCAGATTGATGTTCAGTGGAAGTCATGACAACTTCACCTCCGAATTCCTTGACTGCTGTTTCAATGCGTACATCGTCAGTGGCAACAATCACCCATGAAGCAGCACTTTGTTGGGCCTGTTCCACAACGCGTTGGATCATGGGCTTTCCGGCGATGTCCATTAGTGGTTTGCCTGGCAATCGACCAGATTGATACCGCGCAGGAATAATGACATGAAAAGGAGGCATTTAGCGTAACCGTTGTTCGATGAAAGAAAAAAAATGGGTGTCTATGTTTGCTGATGCCGGGACTGCCCAGCAATTCTTGGACTTAATGAAAGACTTGCATTTTACGGCATCTTTTTCGGTCATCAAGATAGGGGAACTATCACCAAAGAGGAGATCCCGCTCGCTGAAATTATGATGGTCCTTAAAAGAATGGCGAGTGATCTTTAGGCCAAGTGCCGATAATTGGTTAAAAAAACGATCGGGGTTACCAATACCTGCTATTGCATGAATGGGTTGATCGCCAAACTCCCGCAGAAGTCTGATGTCCGAGCCATTAATCTGTCTAGCGGATTCCAGCAAGATTTCCATCGAGTGAATATTGCTGTGCTTAATGTCGGGCATTTTGCCATTGGTAATCACGACGTCTCCTCGGCTAATATTTTTTTTTGGTTCCCGTAATGGGCCAGAAGGCAGACACCATCCGTTACCAAAACCTCTTGTGCTGTCTACTACGACAATATCAATGTCTCGCTGGAGAGCAAAATGCTGAAATCCATCATCACTGATCAGGACATCGCAATGGTGCTGGTCGATCAGCATTTTCCCGCTTTCAACCCTGTTGGGCCCGACCATAATGGGAACCTGACAGTGCTGATAGATCAACAGCGCTTCGTCCCCCACATCCTTCACGGTAGTTTTGTGGTCGACCAGTCTAGGCCATACCCCGGATTTTGCTTTATATCCTCGGGTAATCACACCGGGATGTTTTCCTTTTTTTTGCAAATGTTTGGCTAAGGCGATCACGAGGGGTGTTTTACCCGTGCCGCCGACGGTCAAATTCCCGACCACGATAACCGGTACGGAGAGTTTTTCAGATTTAAGCCATCCGACTTGATACAGTGTCTGTCGAATATGCATTATCAGAGCATAAAACAGGGATATTGGGTAGAACACCGCATTTAGCCAGCCAGCCTTTTGCCAGCCTTGCTGAATCTTATCCAGCACAATACGGGCTCGACGTTGGAGGAAATATGTTGGTTAATCGGTCTGACATAGTGGCGGGTTGGGGTTTGGAGATGTTCAGCAGTCTGTTGGATCGAAAGGAGACCCAGTCATATCCAAAAGAGGTGAAACCAACTCAGGTAATTTGTTTATGTGCTTTGCGTTCGTCTCTTGGGGGAATTCCGAAAAATTCGCGATAGCACTTACTAAAGTGCGGTGTGGAGACGAAACCACTGGCAAAAGCAATTTCCACGATGGGCATACTGGTCTGCAACAATAGTTGCCGAGCGTGCATTAGCCGCAGACGCATGTAGTAACGTGTGGGTACACAGTGCAGATACTTTTGAAACAATCGCTCAAGCTGTCTCCTGGAAAGGCCAACGTGGGACGCGATCTCATCCAGACTAATTAGTTCTTCAATGTTAGCTTCCATGAATGCTACAGCCTCCGCCAGTTTTGGTTGGCTGGCTCCCAATTGGAGACGTAAAGGTAGTCGTTGTCTATCGTTACGACCTCTGATCCTCTCAACGAGAAACTCCTCGGCTATTTCTGTCGCCAAATCCCAGCCGTGCTTCTGGGCGATCAAATAGACCATCATATCCATGGCTGCGCTACCACCAGCGCAGGTATATCGATCCTTGTCAATCTCGAATAAATCCGGACTAATTACGAGTTCAGGGAAGCGCTCCCGTAGTCCAATCATGTTTTCCCAGTGAATAGTACAGCGGTGGTCTTTCAATAGACCGGCCTCAGCAAGCAGATACGTACCAGTGCAAATTGCCCCTAACGGTATCCGCTTACTGTTTTGCTCTCTTAGCCATGAGGTAATGGTGCGGCTGGTTTTAACTTCAATGTTAACGCCACCACAGACAAATACCCCATCCAGTTTTGGACTGGTTTTCATGGGAATAGATGCAACGGAAAGCTCGTTACTGGCTAGAACCTGCTCTTCAGTTTCGGAAAGAATCGTCCACTCGTAAAGCTTTTTACCCGACAGTCGGTTTGCCATTCGCATTTGATCGATGGCGGCAGTGAATGTCATCATGGAATACTCCGGTACCAGCAAAAAGCCGTATCGCGTCGTTTTAGGATCGAGTTGATTGGCTATCATGATGTCGGTTTGGGGTGAGTGTAAGTTTATGTAGTGATGATGTTAGTAAAGGTGATTATCGTATAGATAAGGTCTGTGGCGCAATCGGTTATACCAGGGTCGTCTGATGGGTAGCCCAAGTCGAGACATAACATCATACTCCATAGTTTATAGAGGTTACCGAATATATCAAAATGTCAGAAACGAATCGAAAACGGGGTGGGCGACGAGGACGTCAATCAAGTGAAGCTGCGGCTATTCCTGAAATTACCCCCTATATTACTCGTAAGATCCCAAACTATGAATTGCTCAACGAAGAGGGATTGAGTCTAATCGAGAAAAACGCTGAAACGATTCTGCAGGAGATCGGTATCGATTTTAGATATGAACCGGCGCTAAAACTGTTTAAAGAAGCCGGAGCGGATATAGATGGCGAACGAGTTCGATTTCCCGCCGGTCTATGCCGAAAGATAATCCAGGATTCAGCCCCTTCTGTCTTCGAACAAAAAGCGAGAAATCCTAAGCGTAATGTCATGATCGGTGGCAAAAATACGGTATTTGCCCCAGTTTATGGACCCCCATTTATACGCGATCTTGACAAGGGCCGTCGATATGCGCGAATCGAAGATTTTGATAATTTCGTCAAACTCACTTATATGCTCCCGTCTTTGCACCATTCCGGCGGAACCGTTTGTGAACCCACGGATCTTCCCGTCAACAAACGCCACTTTGACATGGTTTACAGCCATATCAAAAACAGCGACAAGCCGTTTATGGGGTCAGTAACCCATCCTGAGCGGGCTCAGGATACCGTTGAAATGTGTAAAATTCTTTTTGGAGAGGATTTCATCCAGCAGAATACCGTCGTTATCAACCTGATTAATGCTAATTCCCCCATGGTTTTTGATGAAACCATGCTGGGCGCTGCAGAAGTTTATGCCCGGAATAATCAAGCGAGTATTGTGTCGCCATTTATCTTGGCGGGAGCGATGTCTCCAGTAACTGCGGCAGGAACTATGGCGCAGATTCTGGCTGAAGCCATGGCAGGAATATCCTTTACCCAACTGGTCCGCGCCGGTTCTCCAGTAGTATTTGGTACTTTTGCAAGTTCCATTTCCATGCAATCCGGTGCCCCTACCTTCGGGACCCCGGAGCCTTCATTGGTATTAAACGGATGTGCTGCACTTGCGCGACGTTTGGGCGTGCCATTTCGCAGTGGTGGATCTTTGTGTGGATCAAAGGTGCCAGATGCACAAGCGGCCTATGAAAGTGCTAACACCATTTTGCCCACTGTCACAGCCGGGGTTAACTTTGTCCTCCACGCAGCGGGGTGGCTCGAAGGTGGACTGGCGTCCAGCTATGAAAAACTGATTATGGATGCTGATCAACTCGGCATGATGCAAGTCTTCGCTAATGGTGTTGATCTGTCGGAGAATGCCCAGGCACTCAGCGCGGTAAGGGAAGTGGGTCCAGGGGCTCATTATTTGGGCTGCGATCACACACAAAATAATTTTAAAACGGCTTTTTATCGCTCTAATATCGCCGACAATAATAGTTTTGAGCAATGGGAAATGGAAGGATCAATGGACGCTGTGCAGCGAGCGAACAAGATCTGGAAACAAATGCTGAATGAGTACCAGGCACCAGAGTTGGATCCTGCTACTGACGAAGCAATCCTTGCTTACATTCATCAGCGAAAATCCTCCTTCGCCGACTCAAATATTTAGTATTTCTCTATCCCCAATCTTTGTGATTAAAGGTTGGGGAATTAGAGATTGGAGAACCAAACGTCAGAAAATCCGTTGTTTCTTCCGGTATACGAGATAGCTGTTTACTAATACCTTGTTCCTTTTTTCTCTTCTGCTCCAGCATAAAGAATTTCCCTCTTTAGCAACGCGTCAGCTTTGCAACGATTGAAGTCTTCGGACGCCAGTCGTTGCAAGGGAGATGGGGCGATTGAAAAATGATTAAATCGATCTTCTCCACTCGCCAGGGCTACCAGTGAACGTGCCCCAGATTGTTGCTTCATCTCAGGCGTGATGTATCTAATCGCAGCACCAATACGGCGATAACTGGTTGTGTTTGGTCCGGACGCATGAAATAGATGCCCGTGGTGTAAGGAGGCCTGACCGGGCTTCAGCTCCACTGAAACGCTTTCATTTTCGTCAACATCTACCGCTATGGTCTGCCCTCTTGTTAATAAATTGTTCTCGTCGAAAGTATCAGAATGAGGAACCAGATTCTTCTGATGGCTGCCGGGAATAAATCGCATACAACCACTATCACTAGTCGAGTATGACAACGCTACCCAGGCGGTTAGCTCCTGCGCATCATCCAGTCCCCAGTACGTCAGGTCCTGATGCCAGGACACGACCTTGTCCGTGTTCGCCTCCTTGATGAATAGACCCGCACTCCAAACCAATAAATTCGGACCAAGAACTTGCGAAACAGCCGAAATAAGCTGGGGGTGGCGAATAAGTTTATCAAAAGAAGGAAGTACCCGGTCTGGATAGGATTTCAAGAGCGCGGATTTTTCCAGATCATCACGGACTGAATTTTCAGCTAATTCAAAATCCTGAGCGATGGTTGTGGCTTCCTGTGGGCTAATGACATCGACCGGAAAAAAGAAACCATCATTTTGGTAGGAGTTTTTCAAAGATGGGTCATTCATTTTAGATTTATCTTCAGAACAGGGACGAAATGGTACTGACATATCACTAACACTAAATGATATCCGATTTTCACCAAAAAACAGACATAGTGCGCAGAACTGGGTCCAAATTGTAATCCGTATTACGGGTCTCGTTCTGTGGGGATCCATAAGTGATTTATGGATGTCCTGAATCACTGCCCCCTGAATCACTAGCCCTCCCGTTCTGTGAGTAATTTGTGGGTGTCCTAAAATTGTTACCCCTCCCGTTCTGCGAGTAATTTATGGGTGTCCTAAAATTGTTATTTCAAATTGCTGTTTGTAGGATCTGATTTGCGGCCTGTTTTTTCCATCCTATAATGAGATTTACGAATAGCGTTGTTTTTCAAAATAATCTTTATTTTAGATAGTGACAAAGTATAGATTTGTTTTTTAAATCAATTAGTTATTTGTGATTAAGAATAGCTTCTTCAAAGAAATGATTGATTTTTTACTGCACTAAAACTGTGCAACTGGGAGTTTTTGATTCTTTTCGGCCATTTTGATCCGAAAAAACCAACCCCTGAGATCGATCCTGAGAAGACGAGCCGAATTGGACCTGGATTTATCGCTGGACGATATATTCAGCGACGAAAATACATAATACAGAGAGTTGTTTTTATGAAACTTATTACCGCCATTATTAAACCGTTCAAGCTTGATGATATCCGTACCGCTTTGTCGGACATCGGTGTTAATGGCATGACCGTCACCGAAGTAAAAGGGTTTGGTCGACAGAAGGGCCACACGGAGCTATATCGGGGTGCGGAGTACGTGGTGGACTTTCAGCCTAAAGTGAAAGTAGAAGTAGTGTTGAAAGATGAGGAGGTGGAACAGGCGTTGGATGCGATTATGGAGCATGCGCGAACAGGAAAAGTAGGGGACGGAAAAATATTTATCTATCCTATTGACCAGGTTGTTCGTATTCGAACGGGAGAACTCAATGAAGATGCGATTTGAGTTTCGTGGATAGTTTTATGCGATCTCCTTCTTTTCGATCAATTTGAAATTTCATCTGTCTTTTTTACCCTATCTTTTTAACTCCATATTCTTTATTCGTAAAATGAAGTACCTAATTAGTTTATTGCTGGTTTTATTTTGTACACCTGTTCTTGCTGACGCTATGGATAGCGGAGACACAGCCTGGATTATGACCTCCACGGCACTGGTATTGTTTATGACTCTACCCGGTCTGGCACTATTTTATGGAGGCCTTGTACGTTCGCGAAACGTCTTGTCTATTCTCATGCAATGCTTCTGTATTGCAGCTATCGCGTCCATCGTCTGGCTGATTTGCGGTTATTCCCTCGCTTTTGGTGAGGGCAATGCGTTCATTGGTGATTTCTCCAATATCATGTTTAAAGACATTTCCCGGGACTCCTTATCCGGAACCATCCCGGAATCACTGTTCGCCCTGTTTCAGATGACGTTTGCCGTCATTACCCCCGCTCTAGTGATCGGTGGTTTTGCCGAAAGAATCAAATTTTCCGCGGTGTTGATGTTTACCGTATTGTGGTTGTTCATTGTCTATATTCCTATTACCCATTGGGTCTGGGGCGGAGGTTGGCTGGGAGCAATGGGCTTGCTCGATTTCGCCGGAGGTACGGTGGTGCACATTACCGCAGGTGTCGCCGCACTGGTTGCCGCAATTATGATTGGTCCTAGGGGCGGCTTTTCCCGGGTTGCCATGCCTCCGCATAATATGACGCTTACCGTGACTGGTGCTGGAATGTTATGGGTAGGTTGGTTCGGTTTTAATGGGGGCAGTGCTTTGGCCGCTAATGGTGATGGGGCCATGGCGATGCTTGTTACCCACATCTCCGCTTCCGCTGGAGTGCTGGTTTGGGTGATATGTGAATGGAAACGCTATGGTAAACCTACCATGTTGGGTGCGGTTACTGGAATGGTCGCCGGACTCGGTACGATTACGCCGGCATCCGGTTTCGTTGGACCCGGGGGGCCTTAGTCATTGGGATACTGGCCGGCATTATCTGCTTCAATGCAACCATGATGATTAAGAATGTATTCAAAATCGATGATTCCCTTGATGTGTTCCCTGTACATGGTGTAGGCGGTATTCTCGGAACGCTAATGGCGGGTGTTTTCTCATCAACCTCCCTTGGTTTATTCAGTGGCTATGGATTTGCAGAAGGTTTGGAGAGCATTGAGCAACAATTTAGCGTTCAGTTTATTGGTGTTGCCGCGACTATCCTTTGGACTGGGGCGGCTACCTGGGTCATTTTTAAAGTGATCGCTAAAACAGTGGGACTGCGTGTGGGTGAAGAAGAGGAGTCTGTCGGGCTCGATTTGAGTTCCCACGAAGAAAGCGCTTACGAAATCTGAAAATAAAATAGGGGACAGACCACAATTAGAAACAACAGGATGTGGTTCTCACCCATGCGGAGCTATTTTGTTAGAGTTAAACTAGCAGGAATGAGTTCACACTGAGCCAGAATTTAAATATGGACAAGCACTACCTAATTGTTAATTGGGGTCTGTCCCCTATTGACCCAATTGAAATTAATCCTGTTTTTACATCTGCTTTGCAATACTTTTTGAGCATTTCGGCAACTCGATCCCGGGTTTGGCTTGCGCGAGCCTGGCTATTTTCGCCAATCCCATCAATATTCATCACCATGGATGTGGTTGTTTCAAGGATGCGTGAAGTATGGGAGTTACGCCAGTTCCATCTCCGGCACATCACCTGCTTTGACATCGGATGCCAGTAAACGATTTCACCAGGTTCAGGGTGTTCCACAACATCGGGTTGGCCTAGCGGCACAAAAATTTCTTCCCCAGTCGCGGGTATCAACTCTACTGCTCCAGCTATCGCCCCAAGATCGTCTCCTCCCACTGGGATCACATCCGCAATGGAACAGATATTCATAATGGAAATAACTGCATTAATGGGATTAAGTACGACCCCGGGTTTTTGTACCCGTTTTCGAAGCGCTTTATGGGCTGGGGGAAATCGATTGGGGTTTGATTCAAATGCGATGTGGGCATTGTCCCAATCCATAATCCGTGAATCGACTTTAAGATCAACCGGTTCGGCTGACGCTTGTTCGCAGGTGTCGTTCAACTGTTCGATGAGTTCAGGATCAATATGTCGATTATCGATGTTGTGGGCGATAACCAGGCCTCGACAAAATGTTGGCCAGGTTTGGAAAATAGAGTCGTGGACTGAAATATTAAGCATAATGAAAGGCATCGAATTCGGTTTAACCATTCCAGATGGCTAACGAATAAGGATTATAGTACATTTACTTTGCCTCTTTAGGTGCCTCCCTGATGGGTTCACCTCCCTGGCCCCCAAACGAGGCAGAAGAATCGTCGTGTTTTTCCAGTTGTATTTTTCCATGCAAAGTTTTGTTTAACCCTTACGTTTAGAAAAATGTCCAAACGTCCAAATTTCGTTTTCTTTATGACCGACCAGCATCGTGCTGATTGGCTTGGCTGTTATGGCCATCCTGTGGTCAAAACTCCGCATATTGATTCAATCGCTGCGCAAGGAGTTCGTTTCGATAACTTCCATGTCGCGTCGCCCATTTGTATGCCGAATCGAGCGTCGTTCATGACTGGCAGAATGCCGAGTGTACATGGCCTTCGGTATAACGGTTGTGCCCTGCCTCTCAATGCCAATACCTTTGTGGACATGCTGGCAAAGGATGGATATCAAACGGCATCATTTGGCAAAAGTCATTTACAACCATTTCTGGATATCTCGCGATTACCCTCTGGTGAAAACGTGGAGAGATTGATACCGGAAGCGTGGAACACTCCGGATGGCTCGGATGGCTTGGGTGGTGATTATAAGCAGGAGGAGCCGGGTACTTACGAAGGTGACGGATATTATGACTTTAAAACCCCTTATTATGGGTTTCAGCAGGTGAACATGGTTACACTGCATGGTGATCGGTGTGGCGGACACTACCAACAATGGTTCCGACAAAATGCGGGTAACTGGGAAGATTTACATAATCCGGACAATGAACTTCCCCATGACTACGTCTGTCCTCAGGCATATCGCACCCCGGTTCCAGAAGAACTGTATCCGACGAACTATATCGCAGAGCGGGCGATCGATTATTTGAATTCCCAGGCTGATGCGGATGACCCATTCTTCACATATATCTCGTTTCCAGACCCCCATCACCCCTTTAATCCCCCAGGAAAATATTGGGATATGTACTCTCCAGACGATTTTCCCGTCGACTTGCCTTTTAGTGATCACAAGAATCCCAATCCTGTTATGCAGTTATTAAAGGAAAACTACCATAACAAAGAGGCTCAGCTAACACCCCAAATGATGATGTATCAGGGAGATCGGGAGATTCGCGAAGCCCGGGCATTAACTGCGGGTATGATTAGCTGTGTTGACGATGGGGTGGGGAAGGTGTTGGATGCATTACGCGCTAATGGCCAGTTCGACAATACTGTGATCTGCTTCAGTTCCGATCATGGTGATTACCTGGGGGACTTTAACCTGTTATTGAAAGGGTCCATGCCATTTCGAGGCATTACTCGGGTGCCATTTATCTGGTCAGATCCTGATAATCGGTCCGGCGCTGTGTCGAATGCATTAGCATCTACCATTGATATATCGGCGACGGTCTGTAATCGGGTGGGGCTTGCGCCGTACAATGGTATTCAGGGTAAGAGCCTGTTGTCGACCATGGAAAACCGGGGCGATGTTCGCGACTCTTTGCTAATTGAATTCAATGAGTCTAGTCCCCGATTGTGTTTTACTAGCTCGGCTCGGGTTCGGTCGCTAGTGACAGCAGAATGGCGTTATACGATTTACGGCGGCCTTGAATGGGGAGAATTGTATGATCTGAAAGAAGATCCTCTCGAAACCAACAATCTGTGGAATAATCCCGATTATCAATTGGTTCGCGGTGAACTTGCCGAAAAGCTCTGTCACCACCTAACCGCACAGATGGATGAAAGCCCTGAGTCGATCAGATTAGCATAACAACAGTCAGTATAGATACTGACTGTTGTTATGATGTCGAGACCGCTTCTTCAATATAAGAACATCAATATAAGAACATCACCAACGAGGATAATAATGAAAATTGCAAATTTGATTTCAACGACGTTGTTTGCCATGACGCTTGCCTTCAGCCCGGCTCAAGCGGATGACTGGAAACCATCAGGCCCCCTGAAGCTGCAAATTGGTTTTGGCGCAGGTGGGTCCACCGACACCATGGGAAGGGTCATCGCCAAAGTAATGAAGGAACAAACCGGTTGGAATGTGATCGCCGAAAACAAAACCGGTGGCGGCGGTGTCGCCATGTTTACCGGTATCGCCAGGATGCCAGCCAAAGGTAATGTGATCGGTATGGGAGTCAACATGCCCATCATGATCAATATCGTAAAGAGGGGGCGGAGCTTGGTTTCGATCTGGATAGTTTTGATTACCTGGGTACCGTTGCGAAAGCGCAGCTGGCTTTGATTGCCCGGGCCGATGCACCATTTGATGATCTGAAGGGGATGGTTGAGTATTCGAAATCCAATGACGGATTGGCCATTGGATTTGGTGCTCCACCACAAAAGCTGCTAATGGGTGTCGTGGGGAAACAGTCCGGCGCGGATTTTAGATTCGTGGCAACCAAGGGTGAAGCTGAAACCCATAAACTTCTGCTGGGTGGTCAGGTTATGGCAGGTTTTTCTGCCGGTACCCACGTGAAGTACCTGGAGTCGGGGGATTTTAAAATGATCGCCAGCGCCAATGATTCCCGACATAGCTATGCTCCTGATACCCCGACTGTGCGTGAAGCAGGTTTCGATATTTACCTGGATCCCTACTTCTATTTCGCAACCACCGCTGGTACAGATGCCGCTGCGGTTGAAGCGCTTACTACTGCGTTGGGTAATGCTATCGCATCCGATGAGGTCGCCGAAGTTGTGCGTAACGCCGCGACCACAGAGGTGTTGAATCTTGGGCCGGCTAACACCAAGAAAATGCTGGTTGATGGTATTGAGAACGTTAAAGTTCTTTTTGGCTCCTAATCACTTTACTGCTACCGCGTATACTGCGCGGTAGCACCGATTGGTTCTTTATAACTAGTTCTTCTATATGTCCTTCCGTGCTGATCGAATTACCGGCGCACTAATTGCGACATTTGGCGGGGTATTGTATTTGTTTATTATTCCTCGTTTTGTTGATTCATCGCAATCGAGTTGGATTCGCCCGGACACTATCCCTCTCGCCACAAGTTTTGTCATCGTTTTGTGTGGTGCCTTTCTGGTTTTCAAGCCAACTGCCCATAGCCTTCAAAACCTCCGGGGACACTTCAAGGCGGTTCTGTTTTTCTTGTTGCTGGCTCTGGGCCTTTATGCCATGTCAATGTTTGGCTTTGTTTATATTGCACCGTTGCTGGCATTATCATTAATGTTGCTCATCGGCGAACGCCGACTACTCTGGTTAGGATTGGGCGTGATCGGTGTGCCATTCGCCATATGGCTACTGGTTGTTAGGGTGCTTGAGCGTAGCCTACCCTGAGACTTTCCATACCGATGGTCCTGCAATCATGATTGACTTCTCAATAATACTGGCTGGTTTCTCTGATGCGTTTACGCTTTGGAATCTGGTGTTTGTATTATTTGGCGTAGTGGTCGGTCATCTGGTTGGGGCCGTACCCGGAATTGGTCCGGTGATGGCAATGGCAATTGCTATTCCGTTTACCTTTGGCTTTGACACCTTGCCTGCGATTGCTTTTTTGGTGGGAGTCAACAAGGGTGGTCTTGTCAGCGGTGCGGTTCCTGCGGTCCTAATTAATACCCCAGGTACTCCGGATGCCGCAGCTACGGCATTAGATGGATATCCCCTTGCCCGTCAGGGAAAGCCGCTTAAGGCGACAAAGATGGCGCTTTTCTCTTCGGTGACCGGGGACACATTTAGCGATATTGTTCTCATCACCGTCTCCGCTCCATTGGCAATTCTGGCCTTGAGAATGGGTCCGGTAGAAGTGCTCGCGTTAATGATCTTCGCCTTTTCTGTGTTATCCGGTTTGGTGGGAAAGTCGTTTCTCAAGGGCGTGATTGCAGCCACATTGGGACTACTCTTCGCCACCGTAGGCGCTGATCCGGAAAACTATAACCCCCGTCTTATTTTTGGCCATTATGAGCTCTATGATGGTTTGCCATTAGTGTCTGTGGCCATTGGAATGTTGGCGATGTCCGAGATTATTCGTCGACTCTCGGAAATTCACGGCGAAGTGAAATCCGCTGTGAGTGTGCAGGATGCAGGTAATCGAAATGATCAACGAGTCACCTGGAAGGAGTATTGGTCCTGCAGATACACCATGTTGCGCGGAGCGGGTATGGGCACCATTCTGGGTGCCCTGCCTGGAATTGGTTCTACAGCAGCGGCTTTCCTGTCCTATTCGACGACCAAAGCCCTATCGACAAAGCCAGAAACATTCGGTAAAGGAAATCTCCAGGGTATTGCTGCCGCTGAGTCAGCAAACTCTGCAGTGGTTGGGGCAAATCTGATTCCGTTGTTAACCCTCGGTATACCCGGAAGTGTGAGCGCGGCGTTGATCATTAGTGCATTCATGATCCATGGTATCCAGCCTGGCCCGCTACTTTTTCAGGATCAGGGAAGGCTCATATATGGGTTGTTCGGTACCATGATCATGGCTAACTTCCTGAATCTGTGGGTGGGTCAACTTGGCCTAAGGATATGGGTGAAGGTCGTTTCGGCACCAGAATCAATTATCTTTTCCTCCGCGATCCTTCTGTGCATAGTCGGTGTGGGCATGGCAACCAATGGTCTTTTTGGTGTGGTTGTAATGCTGATATTCGCTGTAATAGGCTATCTAATGACCAGTGCAGGGCTTTCGGTGGTTATTTTCATTATTACTTTCTTTTTGGGTTCCAGATTTGAGATTTCTCTGTCCCAAAGCCTCGCGCTAATGAATGCGGACATAACCCGTATTGTGGAGTACCCCATCGCATTGGCCCTGTTAGCACTCTCCGTGGCATCCGTTATCTGGTTCCTAACCAGAAACCGGGAGAAGTCGATTTAATTCGCGCCGATTAGCCTGAATTAATATCAAGGCAAACTGGCTGAGACAGAAAAACTAACTCTCTAGAATTATCAAAATTGTGGGTGTCCTGAATTAAGCCGATTCTGAACCCCAGCCAGCCGGATCTCATGGGTGTCCTGAATTAGGCTCTGCTGAATTAGGCGAGGCTGAATTAGGCCGCACAACGGTCCTGGCTTCCTCGTTCCCATGGTCCTCCGTGGGAACGCGTACAGGACAGGAGATGTTTTTTGGACGTCTGTCTTGGTGGCTAGATATGAATAGTTGCGACTCTGACTCCGGGCAGCCCCCTATGATAGGAAAATTTGACACTCCATGAAGAATCACCAAACAGAATTCGGTGCCTTGCAAGAAATCGAATCGCTTACTCTGTCGCACTATAACGACAACGCGATTCAGTTTTATGAAGGCACTAAAGACCATGACGTGAGTCAAAACTATGATGCTTTTCTTGGCCCATTGCTCGCCGGGGAAAAAGCCGGAGTAAAGCTGGACATTCTTGACTTTGGTTGTGGTCCAGGGCGGGACCTTCAATACTTCAGGAGTCTGGGCCATCGACCGGTGGGCCTGGATGGCAGCGAAAAACTTTGCGGCATTGCCCAAAAGCAGACCGATTGTCGAGTGTTATGTCAAAGCTTCCTGAATCTATCCCTTGCTTCAAACGCCTATGATGGAGTTTTCGCTAATGCGTCTTTGTTCCACGTCCCCAAAAGCCAGTTAACCAATGTCCTCAATATCCTGAACCAGGCTTTGCGAAAAGAAGGAATCCTGTTTATGTCTAATCCCCGAGGAGATAGAGAAGGTTGGTCAGGACGGAGATATGGAAACTTCATGGAATTCGACGTAATAAAAGAGTATTTAAATAACGCAGAATTCCGAATCCTTGATCATTACTATCGCCCCACCAACCTCCCCGTCAAACACCGACCCTGGCTCGCGATAGTTTGTCAAAAGTAACGCCTGGGCGCCGTTGCCCGAACTCTATCCTTCCTTCCAATTTCCTCCCTGATTTGTAATAGCTGCCCATTCACTATACAGATGCCCGAATCTCATGGGTGTCCTGTATTGGAGGGGTGGGGAATGTATATCAAATTGTGGGTGTCCTGAATTGGCGTGATAGTCACCTTATTCGCAGTACAGATTTCCGAATCTCATGGGTGTCCTGAATTGGGGAGGGTGGGGGTTAGTAAAAGTAGATATATGGTTTATATATCTACTTTTGTGATTGTGTTTTGGTTTTTTGTGTCTTATGCGCATATGGATGAGAGGCTGGTTTGGGATCTGATGGAGCGGTTGCGGGTGTTGTTTGAGATTGCTTCGGAGTATGAATTTGTGGAGTGGAATGACCGGCAGATTGTGGTGGGTAATGATTGGGATGTTGAAATAAAAGAAGCGATGGAGGCGGTGGATTTTGGGTTGTTGATGGTGTCTCCGGGGTTTTTGGGGAGACCTTATATTCTGGAGCAGGAGCTGACTCACTTTCTTGATCAGGGAGAGGATGGGGTGAAGATTCTTAAACCGGTGGTACCGGTTGGGTTGAAGAAGGTGTTGTTGGATGGCAGTGTGGATTCGAAGGGGCTGGGGAATCTACAGATATTCAGGAATGGTGATGGTCGATGGTTTAGCGAATTACGGGGGAACAATCGGGATTTGTTTGTAGACGCTTTGTTTCAAGCCATTTTAGTGAAACTCAGAAGAATGGGGTCCGAAGAATAAATGGGCATGGGCGAGACCCAAGAATTAGTAATCAAAACCTGTGGCGAGGCCTAAATTGGAAAACGAAAAAGAAATAATTAGTCCTGCACCACGACAGGCAGCGGCGGGTGCGGTACGGAAGTTACTAAAACGTCGGGCATTAGCAACGAGAAGTCAGGATCGACTAAAGACCCTACTAAATCTGGTAGACGACGGCGGTTATATTAATTATCTGGACGCCTATGAATGTTTATTTCCTGAAGTGGTGAGTGATCCGGAGAAAAAAAACAAGGCAGATGGCGCTTTTAGCAAATTTCGCCGAACCCTTGAATCCAGCGCGAAGGAATACGGGATTGTGCTTCGCCTTGAGGTTGATCAAAACAAGGTTGCTGAGTACAGCCGTCGTCGGTTTTGGTTTGAATGCGAAGATGATTATGAATCCAGACTAACACCCATAAATCGAAGTGGCATTCAGGGAATACCGCCTTACCTTCAGGAACAAACGTTAAGGATTAGAGAAGGAGAGCTTAGCTATTTGCTAGTCTATGCGGAAAAGGACAGGGACAAGGCTCTGGAATTAAATGGGTTGTTGCAGGAACGCTTTGTCAGTCGTAATCTAACTTGGAAAGCGCTGGATTATCATGATGTTATCGTTGGTAATAAGTCGCTGGAAGAAAGAAAAGCCTATGCTGAGCAATCCACGTTTGTGCTATTGCTGGTTAATACCCGATTGTTAGCAGTGGCGGATGAGGTTGGGGAGGTTATTGAGGGGTTAGAAAAGGTTCCGTTAATGCTACAAAAAACGGATAGGGAATCTCTGGATCGTGGGTTTCTTGGCGGAGTGGAAATCTTTACTGATAGAGAAAATAAAAGTTGGATAGAGCGGGTTCACAAAAAGGATGACTGGGCGGATCAGGCGGTTGGGGTAATAATCGAAAAAATTCTGAGGGTTCAGCGGGGCCTCGATACGGATGATTGTCTGGAGCGGATTTCATACATGACAAAAACGGACATCCATCGGGATGACTACCAGTATCAGTTCTTCGATAAAAATCAGGAAAAGGGTCTAAAGGCATTACCTCAATTGAAAACCTGGTTGAAAGACAAAAAAGGATCTCCGTTTTGTGCCATTTTCGGTGAATTGGGTATGGGAAAAACCACTCTTTGTCAGTGTTTGACTTTGGATTTGCTGGAAACCCAGCAGGATGACCTGGAATTGCCCTTTCCCGTTTATCTTGACCTGAGAAACATCAACACGTTACCCGGCTGGAAATGGGAGCATGGCGTTCCTGAGTTGGATGTGATGCTGGCCCACCTTTTGAGAACGACCTATAACGTTGCCGAGGGAGAAGTAATACCGGGAGTAGACGACATCAAGCGACTGGCTCAACAACGGGGAGGGCTGATCATTTTCGACGGCCTGGATGAAGTTATGAATCGATTAACTCTGGATCATTGTATTCAATTCATTCACCAACTTTGGAGCGTGATGCCTCCGGTCGTATGGAAAGACTGGGGAGGGGATAGAGTGATGATAAACCCAGAAAGTTCGAACCAGGGAGAGAAAACAGATTCCAGCTCCCGCCAGAAAATAGAACGGCAATATGGTCGGATAATCATGACCTGTCGTAGCCACTTTTTTAAAACCATCACGGATCAGCTTTCCGCTTTTATTGGTCAGGATCGTGAGGTGGTCAAGGAAAAGGACTATTTCTGGGTCACGCTTTTGCCGTTCAATGGTGAGCAGGTGGCTAGCTATTTTCACCAGGTGTTTGCAGGCCAGGAGGGTCGGGCGGAGCGGGTGATTGAGATGCTGGACGAAATCCATGATTTGGGTGAATTGGCATCCCGTCCCTATAACCTGAAACTGATTCAGGATCAGGTGGATTATCTGGAAGGGCTGTACAAGAGCGGAGAGCCGGTTCGGGTGTCCCATTTATACGAAGGTCTGGTGGACGCCTGGTTGCTGCGGGATGGCCCCAAACACCAGCTAAAACGTGAACATAAGTTGGTGCTGATGGAGAAACTCGCCCATTGGCTTTGGAGTAAGCAGCGCCGGGAAATTGATTATGTAGAGTTGGAAGACTGGTTGATGGATGAGCTTATTGCCAATCCACGATGGCAGTTTAATTATCAGGAGTACACCTCGCAACGTCAGGGAATGGACATTCTCCAGGAAGACCTGAGGAATGCCAGTTTTCTGGTTCGACAGGGTGATCGAAATTTTCGTTTTGCCCATACGTCGATTATGGAATTTTTTCTCGCCAGATCACTCTATCGGGCTCTGATTGAGGATTCTCAAAGACAAGGCCAAAGCCAAAGAGAAAGTGAGAGAGAGAGCCAAAGAGAGGATGAGAGAGAAAGTAAAAATGTGAGTCCGTGGGAAATCGATGTCCCAAGTCAGGAAACGCTGGAGTTTTTAAGAGAGCTAATTAACCAGGGAGAAACAGAAGTCTGTCTGGAGTCCATAGCCAGTATGGGTAGAACATACCGACGAAAGCTCAGTGAGCTATTATTACGCTATTTGATGCATGCTGCTGAGAAAGGCGAAACAACGGTGGCACTGGAGGGGCTTGATCTGTCCGGCGCCGATATCCGGGAACTAAAATTTGCGGGCCGGGATAATAAAATAAACTGGCGCCGTGGTGGTTTCGGGAAAGCGGATCTGCGAGGTGGAGATTTTCGGGGAGTGGATTTTAGCGGCAGTTGTTTTGATGGAGCAGTATTGGATAATTGTGTATTTGATGATTGCATTTTAAATGGTATACAGGGGCAAGCTATTTCTCTCATTGGGACGGTTTTTCACAACTGCGTCGCAGAATCTGTCGATTTCTCACTTCCAATTCTCTATCATAGCGAATGGCTGGGGAAATCCGGGCTTCCCACCCTCCCACCCTTAAGCCCTATTCAAAGCCCCTTCGACAATAGACCTTTCACCAGGCCTTCTACCAGAATTCAGTTAATCGACGATGGGCAGGTTAATCGCGCAAATACCGACATCCATATCGACACTGATAATCCCTCGTTGCCGAATCTGTTCGTAAGTCAATCTGAAATGCCGCCTGAACACGCAACCCGGAGTACATTTACCGGCCACAGCGGCGCTGTCCGGTCCGTGTGCTACAGCCCCGATGGCAGGCAGCTGGCATCGGCGGGTTCCGATCGCTCCATACGGCTGTGGGACGCGCAGTCGGGTAAACCCCTGCATACCCTTACCGGACACAACAGCGGCGCTGTCCGGTCCGTGTGCTACAGCCCCGATGGCAGGCAGCTGGCATCGGCGGGTGATGATCACTCCGTACGGCTGTGGGAGAAGGGCGAGGATGAATATGAAGCCAGAAGGCAGTTTGAGTTGTTGCCGAGAGGAAACTGTGTGGTCTGGCGTCGACCTGATGACGTAGACCGATACTGGGAGTTTTATAGCGAAGATGCCTGGCGCTGGTTAGGATGGAAGGCGTTGTCTCCGAATGGTTCGGAAATCATCAGGTATCCGATGAGTTATTTTGTTGATGCATCCTGTTGACGCATTTCATCGATGCTGTCTTGGGTAGATTGAAAAACTTTTCGGTGTTCGCCGTTAATATTTCCCCTAGCTCCTGGGACGGCAGATCGAGTATGTGGGCGAGGGTATTTAGGATGTGAGGAAGGTGGGCGGGTTCGTTGCGGTTGGATTTTGGCCTGGATTTTGGTCTGGGCTTTGGCCTTGATTTCGGCTTGGGTAGGATATCTTTTGGGAGTAGGTAGGGGGCGTCGGTCTCGATCATGAGTTTGTCCAGGGGGATGGATTTGACGGCTTGTCTTAGGTTTTCGCCACGGCGGGGGTCGCAGAGCCATCCGGTGATGCCGATGTAGCAATCCTGGTCGAGGTAGTCAGAGGCTTGCTCTGTTGTGCCGGTGAAACAGTGGACTACGGCATTGGAAATGTTTGGGCGGTGTTGTTTTAGTATTTCGAGAAATTCATTGTGAGCGTCCCGTTGGTGGAGGAAAACGGGTTTTTGGATGTCTGCTGCGATTTCAAGTTGGGCTTCGTAACAGGCTAATTGCTGTTCTCTGGGGGAGAAGTCCCGAAAAAAATCCAGACCGCATTCGCCCAGGGCGATTACCGCGGGATGGCGGGCGAGTCCCGCTATTTGGCTGGCGGTGTCCGGGTTCCATTCGCTGGCGTCATGGGGATGGACGCCGCTGGTGCTATATAGCTGGTTGGGGAAATGTTCCGTGAGGGCCAGCGCTTCCTGGCTGGCCTTTAGTGAGGTGCCGGTAACGATGATTTTGGTGACACCCTGGGCTGCCGCTCGGGCGATGACTTCCGGGAGATCTGCTGAGAATCGGCTGTTAGTGAGGTTTGCGCCGATGTCGATGAGGGTTTGCATAATGAATCAGTTAATTGCCTATTAGTCGTCTATTAGTTGCCCATTAATCGCCTATTAGTTGTTAACGCTTGAGATTTTGTATTTCGTCTCTCGTATTGGGTAAAGCAATTTTTCGGATAATCGCGGCATTATTTCCGGGGCGAAGCATACTCAGTAAATGGGGGCGTCGCCCAATTAGCATTAACAGCTAGCATTAAGCAGATTTAAATGTGCCAGGTCCCTAATGGCTCGCTAGTTGTTGGTTCTGGTTGTTGATTCTGACTATTTAATCGTGGCTGTCCCTTCTTTTTGGCTTCTTCTTTTGAGGAAAAAACGTGTTCCATTCCCTTTCAAGGCAATCCCAGAGTGTGCTGTTTATTCTGCTTTCTGTGGGATTGTTTTCGACCACGTCTCTGATGGCGAAGGCATTAGGTACTGAGACGCTAGGGCCGGGTTTGCATCCAGCCCAGATATCCACGGCGCGATTCTGGTTTGCGGCGCTGGTGTTGATCCCGGTGTTTTTGCTTGGAAATTCTGACTTTAGGAATGTGCCCTGGGGGATGCACTTACAACGGTCTTTATTGGGGTGGATAGGGATTAGTTGTCTGTTTGCGGCGGCGACGCTGATTCCTTTGGCAGACGCCTATGCGGTAAGCTTTTTAAGCGTGATTATCACCATGGCATTGTCGGTGTTTTTTCTCGGCGAGAAAGTGGGGATGAAGCGATGGAGTGCGGCGTTGATTTCTTTGTTCGGTGCAGTGATTGTGGCTCGACCGGGAACCTCCGCTTTTCAGCCTGCGGCCCTGCTGGCAGTATTGTCTGCGGTGTTTATCGGTGCTGAAGCCATTTTGGTTAAAACCCTGAGCGGTCGGGAGCGTCCCATTCGAATATTGACTATCAATAATGTGATCGGTGCGTCGATTTCTACCATAGTTGTGCCTTTTTTCTGGGTCATGCCGACTACTTCGCAATGGCCGGTGATGGTGGCCATTGGGGTGGTCATGATGCTGGCCCAGTATTGTAATATCGAGGCCATGAAACGCAGCGATGCCAGTTTTGTGACGCCATTCTGGTACGGTGCGCCGGTTTTTGCGGCATTGTATGATTATTTACTGTTTCACTAGGTGGTGTCGGGCTGGAGCGTGGTGGGAATTACCTTAATTATTCTGGGCGGTATCATTATTTCCTATCGCGAGCGACTGGCGAAGCAGTCGACGCTAAATGAAGGTGATGATCGATGAATACGGTTGCCTTGGTTGGTTTCCGGGGTGACAATAACCATAAAGACGAATTGGCAAATTAGGTGTTTGTGAGTAGCTCCCAGGCCCGAGACATCGACAGGGAGGACATTCCTGTGGTTGATATTAGGGTTTTGTTCGATGACAAGCCGGATTATCAGCGGGTCGGAAACGAGCTGCGAACGGCGGCGGAGTCAGTGGGGGTTTTTTATGTAAAAAATCATTGTATTCCCTCTGAACTAATGGGGGGGGGTCTGAAATGTCCAGGAATTTTTTCCATCGACCCGAGGCGGAAAAATCCAGGATCCGGGCCAACAATACCCGTCGTGGTTTATTGGGTTTGGGCGGAGCCAGGATGGAGGGGCGCAACTACCCGGATCTGGATGAAAACGCAAACTATGACACGGTTCGGTGCGGTGAATATATTCAAAGGTGATGTGATCATTCTTTTAGTTATGCTGGGGAATCTCTGACAAAGTCGTGAACAGTCGTCTTGAGGGAGAAACAATCAGCCTCGGCGTTGCAGAACTTTGTCATAGTCTTGTTTATTGCGGTTTTTTTTACATGCAAACTTACGTTCTAATTCGTATTCTATTCACATCGCGGTTCGCATCTCGGTTCACATTAAAACAGACGGTTATCTCACTGTTTGATGACCGGTCATAACGAAAAGTAGTAACGATCAATAGAGGCTAAAAATGACAGCATGGATCAAAATGATTTCCGATGAGGAAGCCAGCGACTCAGTAAAAGAAATGTTCGATATGGCGAGGACGCCCAGCGGTACTGTGGACAATGTGATGCGGGTGCATAGCTTACGCCCCCATACCATGAAAGGCCACGTTACGCTGTATCGAAGCGTTTTGCATAATGAAGAGAATACCCTGCCGTTCTGGTTTCTCGAGGTGGTGGCGTCTTACACCAGTTTTTTGAACAAATGTGATTATAGCTTCAGCCATCATTTCACCAATGCCCGTCGACTGATTGACGATAGTGGGAGATCGAATGCCATTTATGCGGCTTTTGAAGCTCGAGCGCCGGAGCAGGTTTTTAGTGGAAAAGAATTGGCTTTCCTGCAATACACGGAACGATTGACTCTCAATGTGGGGGAAATGAATGAAACAGACTTTCGTGATCTGAAAGACGCAGGTTGTGATGATGGAGAAATTCTTGAAGTCAATCAGGTGGTCGCGTATTTTAGTTACTCCAATCGACTATTAAATGGGCTAGGGGTAACCACCGAGGGAGACACTATTGGTTACTACAAAGAAAAGGAATAGCACCAGAGGGAAGAGGTCAGCGGAAGAGTTCGGTTGATCCAGATGGATGTTTGTTTAACCTCTCAGCGTTTTCTGAAGTATTTGGAGCATCTGGGGTATCTGGGGGCATCCAATTTATTGAGCGCTGACATTGGCGCCCAGCTTTTTCTCAAGCCGCCTCACTCCTGCGGACACGATGAGGATTAATACCAGATACTCGAGGACCAGCACGGAGTAGATTTCCAATGGTCGATATTCTGTTACGACCAATTCATTGGCGCGACGGGTGAGTTCCTGCATACCAATAATGGAAACCAGTGAAGACATTTTTAGCATGTAAACCAACTGATTCCCCAGGGCAGGTAATACTCGCCGGATGGCCTGAGGCAGGATGACAAATCTGAGGGTGTCCGGGTAGCTGAGATTAATGGAATGAGCGGCTTCGGTCTGACCTTTATCGATAGACTGAATTCCGGCGCGAAATATCTCGGCCTGAAACGCACTATCAGATAATGCAAGGGCAATCACTCCGGCCCAGAAAACGTTGATCTGAATTCCTCCGACAACGGGTAGACCATAATAGACCCAAAGAATGAGTACCAGAATGGGCACCGCCCGCACCGCTTCCACATAAACCCGATTGACCATGCGCCAATATTTATTGGAAGATAATCCTGGCAGTGCTACTAGTAGACCAACCAGCACGGAAATGATGATGGCGGTTAAGGATAGAAGAACGGTATTCCAGAGGCCGCCTAATAGAAACTGAAGATTGGTTTGTCCGGAATTGGTAAACGGAGAAACCACATACCATCCCCAGTTAACGTCTTTACAACCGGACAATAGTGCAACCAGTGCCAATATCACGAGAAGCCGAAAGGGCCTGGAATAGGGTCCGAAAGGCATTTGGTTTTGTTTGTTCATCGATAGGTCTCTCCGAAGGTTTCAGCCTAGTGTTGCAGGATCTGTTTTAAAAACTGCTGGCACCGTTGGCTTTCTGGTTCGGTAAAAAACTGGTTTGGTGGGGATGTTTCGATGATTTTTCCGGCATCCATGAATACCATGGTATCTGCTACTTTTCTTGCGAATCCCATTTCATGGGTAACGCAAATCATGGTCATGCCGGATTCCGCCAGTTCAACCATGACGTCCAGTACTTCAGAAATCATTTCCGGATCCAGTGCCGAGGTAGGCTCGTCGAATAGCATGATTCGCGGCTCCATGCACAATGAGCGGGCGATGGCCACCCGCTGCTGCTGTCCACCGGATAATTGCTGGGGTAACTTATGGGACTGTTCTGCAATATTCACTCGTTCGAGGTATTGCATTGCAATTTTTTCCGCCTCGACCTTCTGGTGTTTTCTGACTCTCATAAGACCAAGAGTGAGATTTTCCAACACACTAATATGGGGGAATAAATTAAAGTGCTGGAATACCATGCCGGTTTCATTACGAGCGGCAATAACATTGTGTTTGTCGTCGTTGAGTTCATGACCGTTAACAATAATGGTTCCCTGTTCGTGGATTTCGAGTCGATTAATGCAACGGATCAGGGTGGACTTCCCTGATCCTGAGGGTCCACAGATAACCACCCTTTCTCCTAATTGAACGTTCAGGTTAACCGAGTCCAGGGCCTGAAATTCCCCAAACCATTTGCTGACATCCGTTATTTGAATGGCCGCTTGATCGCCGCCGATGTTTTTTGTTTTCACGAATATGGACAAAAGAAATAGCGTCACAGGTCGGACTGAATCCCGTTAAAAACCTCAACGGTCTGTGGTCTTACCTGGGTGCGGTTAGTGGGTTTTCGGGGCATTGTAATGCAGGGCGAGGTTTATTCACAGGGGCATAAAAAGTGAACTTAGGTGATATGGTAAGTTGTTTTTCTGGTTAAACAGGAAGAAAAATGTAGTAGGAAATAGTGCGTTTGGGGCTTATAGTGAATGTCAGAATCCATCAATAAGGGGCGTCAATAAGGGATCTCAATCACTGGGTCTGGTGGGATGCATACTTCATTTGGGGGAGTGTGATAGAGTCGAGAAAGCTGAAATCTTTTCTCATCGTCGTATGATCCGTTCACATTCCGGTGCGGGCTTGATTTCATGACACTACTAACCCTAACGTAAACAAAAAAATGAAAATTTATAAGCTTACTAAAACGCTGGTGGCTTCGGCAGTTCTGGCACTTGGCCTTGGTCTTGGCCAGGGAGCGGTTGCGGACAGCGCACTTCAGGATATTTTAAGTTCTGGCAAACTTAAAGTTGGAACCACGGGAGACTGGAATCCCATGACCATGAAAGACCCGGCTACCAATAGTTACACTGGCTATGACATTGATGTTATGACTGCATTAGCGGAAGACCTGGGTGTGGAAGTGGAGTTCGTCCCTACCGACTGGAAAACTCTGGTTAACGGCGTTGTTTCCAAGAAATATCACCTCACTGGAAGCGCTTCAATTAAAGCCAGCCGTGCTAAAGTCGCCGGTTTTTCAAATAGCTATTTTTCGCTGGCCACAGTTCCACTTACCCTGAAAAAATATGCTGACCGCTTTGCTTCCTGGGGGGATCTTGATAAAGCAGACGTGGTGGTTGCAGCCACTTTGGGAACAACCCAGGAAGATCAGGTAAAAAAGTTTTTCCCGAATGCCCAGCACAAAATTGTTGAAGCACCTGCAAGAGACTTTCAGGAAGTATTGGCGGGTCGGGCTGATGCACATATCACTTCAAATGTTGAAGCCTATAAGTTAGTGGAAAAATTCCCTGACATGATGATTGTTCCCGTGGCGAAGGCTCGAGCCCGTACTCCCGTGGCGATGCTTCTGCCTCAGGATGACCAGGTCTGGATCAATTTCGTCAACACCTGGATTGAGCTTAAAACGGAAAGCGGGTTCTTCACGGAGTTGGGCCGGAAATGGAAGCTGAATAACTAGGAAATCCGCAAAGATCGCGAACTGCCATCCTGGGCGAGAAATAATCAATCTTTCGATTGCGAAACTTCGAAAATAGTCCTGGTATTTCCTGGTTTCATTTGTATTATTATGATTAGTGGGATTAGTGGATTAGCGAGAGTGTAGGAGCTCTTTGAGATCTAGGTGACCAGTAGATGTTTATTAGGTGATCAGACGCGGGTAATCAGCAGGTAATCAATTGTGCTGCATGGATGATGCGAAACTAATCATATGCAATTAATCACTATGACTACCGGGGAAGTTGGAGAATACCTCCAGCGCTCCCCGGGAATCATCCTTCCCGTGGGTTCCATTGAGCAACATGGAAGTCTGGGATTGGTTGGTACGGATGCGCTCTGCGCTGAACGCATCGCGACCCTGGCCGGTAAGGAAGCCGATGGAGTCGTTGCTCCCACATTAAGCTATACGCCAGCGCAATTTAATATGTCTTTCCCGGGCACTGTATCGGTATCTGCCAAAGTGTTTCTGTCCTATTTCGAGGCGATCGTTAAGTCGCTCGGGGAGCAGGGGTTTGCACGGATTTATGTGCTAAACGCCCATGGTGCGAATCTTGCACCCATGCAGGCTGCTATGCATGACATCTATGCGGAAAAAGGAAAGGACGCGCCTTTGTTGTGTATTAGGAGCTGGTGGGAATTCGATGAGGTGAATGCGCTTCGGGCTGAATTTTACGGTGAGCGGGAAGGTTTACATGCCACGCCCAGTGAAGTGGCGATTACCCAATACACGGATCGCATCGTCAGGAATAAATCTTCTCTCGTATACCGTAAACTATCGCCCAGCTATATTCGGGATCACAGCGGCGACAAACATCATCCAGCAGATTTGCATAAAGCCCAGTTTCCCGATGGGCAAGTGGGATCCGATCCCACGTTAGCAACACCAGAGCAGGGTGAGCGAATATTGCATACCGCCGCCGGGTGTGTTGCCAAGGACTATGGTGAGTTCGTCGATTCCTGAATGTGGGCAATTTTTTATGGTTTTTCCTGACTTTGTAAATCGCCATTCGAAACACCCATTTCCCCTGATTTCAGAAAGTCCTGCCGATGAGTTGATGGGCTGAGGGGCAGTTATGAGGCCAGGGTCTGGTTTACCCATTGAGAGAGCTGGGTGTCGGTCATGGCACCAGAGATACGCCCCACTTCTTTTCCGTTTTTAAACAATGCCAGAGTAGGTATTGACCGAATCTGATAGGTTGCTCCAGCGGATTGATGACTCTCGGTATCGAGCTTTAAGCAACGCATCTGGTTTTTATTGATATCTGCATAACGAGTAAAAGTGGGCGCGAAAGACCGACAGGGTGCGCACCAGGGAGCCCAGAAATCCACCAATACCGGGATACCTGAGTGTTGGATATGGCGAGTCAGGTTCTGTTCGTTGACTTCATGGGGCGTACCCGTGAGTAGTAACTCCTTGCACTTTCCGCATCGCGGTGACTGTGCCAGGCGGGCGGAGGGGAATTGGTTGATACCGTTGCAGTGAGGACAAACCAGCTTTATTTTTTCGCTCATGGAGGATGTGGTAAAAATCAGAAAATTAAAAAATGGAAATTAGGTAATCTCTGCAACACAGAACGGCAACACAGAACCGCAATGCAGAAATTGCTTATTTCCTGCTCAGGAAGACCGTTCACGACTGTTGAAGAGTTCTCTGGGTTGTTCCATCCGCATCGTTGTCGATACGGGTGAAGCGCCATGCCAGTAGTACACCGACAAGTCCAAGCGGGACGAAACTGGCAAATAGCCAAAACGTCAGGTTCTGGAGAGGTGCCTTCTCCATGGTTTCGCTAATGCCGAGCCCATTTGCAATGAGTCCGGAGAGCGCCGCGCCCAATGCAAACCCCATCTGTTGTACGGAAGGAATGAGCGCGCCAGCGCGATCCCGTTCATCTGCAGCAGCGGCATCGACGATGCGGCGGATGATAAAGCCCCACATCATGCCAAAACCGCTATTTCCAAAGATGGTACAAATAATAACCAGCCATAAAGGACCATGGGGTAAAGCCAGTGCCAGGGCGATCAGACCAATAACGACGAGAAGACTACCAATGCGTATCAGGGAGGGTTCTTTGGATTTTTGTACGCCGGAAAAGATAACTGCAGCACCTCCCCACCCTAACGCTTCCAGCATGACGACAAAGCCGGCAGTTAACGGTGTGAGGTCATAAAGGGAAATTAGAATCAATGGACCATAAACAAGAAAAGACATGATGGACATGCTCAGAACGAATGTCATGGTGATACCGCTGCCGATTCGATGGTGGAGGTTCGTGGTGTCCAGCGGTAACATTCTGTTGTTACTTGCACCCCTATCCCGGGCGAGAAAAAAGCCGATTGACGCGAAACCAATGATAATCAGGATGCTGGATCGCAGAAGATGGAAATGGGCCCCAGCCAGGGAAATTGCGAGTATTGCTATGGCGAGATAGCCTAGCCGGACAATGGGAATTTTTTGGGGTTCAACATCTGCTTCAATGGGATATTTTTTGAATAGGAAACGAATGCCAAAAATCAAAAGCCCGCCCTGGACGAAGAACGCCCAAAATGCCATTCGCCAAAGACCATAAGTAGCGAATGCGCCACCGATTAACGGACCACAAAAAGCCGATAGTGTCCAGACCACGGAAAGACAGGCGACAACTTTGGGGACAAAGTGATTGGGAAAAAAACGATCCTGGGCAATGAAAACCAGCGCCATCAATCCGCCCCCTCCCAATCCTTGAACCACTCTTCCAACCAGGAGAACCGGCATAACAGGATCCATTGCACACAGTGTGCATCCGACGATGTAAATGGCCGTAGCGAATAACATGGCTTTGCGGAGTCCCAATGTTGCTACCGCAAGATTGGTTGACGCTGCAGCGATAATGGACCCCATCAAATAAAGCGCAAATGCCCAGCTAATCAGGTTAAGCCCACCTATCTCTTCTACGGCGGAGGGTAGGGTGGTTGCACTTAACATGGAGTTTACGGAGTGAAGCCACAATGCCATGGCAAGCAAAGCAATTTTTGGCAGATGCTCTCTGGCGAGAATCTGTTTCCAGGAAACACTTTGGTCGTTTGGGCTGGTCATGTCGATGAGTTGTTGATCGGATTGTCGACGGTGAATTCCTCTGAACGTTGGGACAGGATCAGCAAATGCTGTTCAATTTTGCTGACATGTTCGTCTTCTATCTGGAGACTACGTAAGGCATTGGCGAGTTCGAATAGATACTCGCGATTCGGCCCGCTGGGGCCAGTACAGCGATAAATGTGTTGGGCGATCACCCTTTCAGAAGCAGGACCAAGATAGGCTTCATTTTCGTCAGTGGCGATGTAAACCAATGCTTCCGCTGTTTTTCCATCGTCAAAAGTCAGGGTAGTTGTTAGCCTTAGATAACCGTTTTTTTCCCGAAAATCCAGATATTCGAAAACATCGGTGCTAATCATGTAGTCCATCCCCTGACATATTGCTCCCTCTTTGGGCGTCAGGGTCACCACTCTTCCTGGTTTTTCTGGTGTACCCCGGTGGTCGTGAGAACCCTGCCAGAATCGACGTTGCCAATCCCTTATGGTCGCGGGTCGTCGTTCGAGGTATTTAAAGTCCACTTTAAAAATCAGGGAGCCGTAACCGAATAGCCAGACGTGCTTTCTGCCATCGAGTTGGTGATTACCCTGATTAACAGAAATCGTATTGGCTGACATTAATAACGTATGGAAAATAATGTATGAAAATGAATATGAAAGGAATAAGGCTTCTGAGGAATGAATTTTGTCAACCCTGGCTTCATAAACGTATCTAAAAATACATGAAAAAATTTATACAAAAACTCGGGCAAAAGCAGTACAAAAACATGAAAAAACATCGCCAAAAGCGTTTTCAGAGAAACATTCCCTGGAGTTGGCAAAAACAGTTGCTATTCACAGTTGCTATTCTATGACAAATTGCTGATGACCATGGGAAAGATTGGGCCCTGATTCATGATGAGCGATATACTTCATGGATGACCATATCATCTGACTCTACTCTTATTACCGTTCGCAATCTCTGCAAGGTTTATGACAATGGCTTTGTGGCGCTTGATAATGTCAATCTCGAAATTAAACGGGGTGAAATTCTTGCGCTGTTGAGGCCAAACGGTGCGGGCAAAACTACGTTAATCAGTATCATCTGTGGCATTGTGAATCCCGGAACGGGTTCGGTGACCGTGGACGGATATGACATTGTTGACGACTACCGAGCTTCAAGATCTCTAATAGGATTAGTGCCCCAGGAGTTGGCCACGGATGCATTCGAAACCGTACATACCACTGTGTCTTTTAGTCGAGGCTTATTCGATAAGCCGAAAAACCCGGAGTTTATTAATAGAGTGTTGAAATCCCTTTCCCTATGGGACAAGAGAGACAACATTATCAAGGAACTTTCTGGGGGAATGAAGCGCCGAGTAATGATTGCTAAAGCCTTATCCCACGAGCCTCGAATTCTGTTTCTTGACGAGCCTACTGCGGGGGTGGATGTCGAGTTGCGTAAGGATATGTGGCAGGTGATTCGTGAGCTTCGGGAAACGGGGGTCACCATTATTCTGACCACGCATTATATTGAAGAGGCGGAAGAGATCGCGGATAGAGTCGGAGTAATTAATAAAGGGGAAATCATGCTAGTGGAAGAAAAAGCTGAGTTGATGCGTAAGCTTGGGGAAAAACAGCTTATATTGGAGTTGCATCAGGCGCTGCCAGATTTACCCAAATCACTGGATGTCCATGAATTAACCTTAGCCGACGAAGGAAAGCAGCTGATCTATACCTATGATACTAAAGGCGAAAGAACGGGTATCACCGCATTGCTGAGTGATTTGAATGGGGCGGGCATAAAATTCAGGGATTTGAAAACCGAACAAAGTTCGTTGGAAGACATTTTCGTTAGACTGGTAAATAAAACATCATGAATATCCATGCGGTAAAAGCAATCTACCGATTTGAAATGGCCAGAAGCTGGCGCACGGTCTTTCAAAGCATTATTTCTCCTGTAATGTCCACCGTGCTTTACTTTGTGGTGTTCGGATCGGCCATTGGGTCGCGTATCAGCGAGATTGACGGCATTAGCTATGGATCGTTTATCGTCCCTGGTTTGATTATGTTGTCGCTGCTAACACATAGCGCAACCAATGCCTCTTTCGGTATTTTCTTTCCGAAATTCACCGGCACCATCTATGAAGTGCTGTCTGCACCGGTATCCTATTTTGAGGTTGTGCTGGGCTATGTTGGTGCTGCTGCGACCAAATCGGTCATTATCGGGCTAATCATTCTAGGGACAGCGGGTTTCTTCGTTGATCTCAGTGTTGCCCATCCGGTCTGGATGCTGTGTTTTTTGATTTTGACGGCAGTTACCTTTAGCTTATTCGGCTTTATTATTGGTATTTGGGCGGATAATTTTGAGAAGATGCAGATTATTCCATTATTGGTGATCACTCCCCTGGTATTTCTCGGGGGCAGTTTCTATTCAATTAATATGCTGCCTGCATTCTGGTAAACCGTCACATTGTTTAACCCCGCGGTCTATCTGGTGAGCGCCTTTCGCTGGAGTTTCTATGAGATCTCGGATGTGAGTATTGAGGCGAGTATGGGAATGATCCTGCTATTTCTGTTTTTGTGTATTGCAATTGTTTGCTGGATATTTAAAACGGGCTATCGAATCAAAAACTAGTGGACGATGGTTTCTCTGGAGAGTGGACAAATGAAAATAAAGGGGAAGACTCTAACGAAAACGAAGCCATCAGAAATATGGCGACCAGGTTCCGTGTTTTTACTATCGATTTTCCTTGGCGCCTGTGCCACTGGTGATTTATCGTTGAGGCAGAACCTGCCTGACAGGGAAGCGGAGTTTACCTTTAAATACTTCAGTGGGTTTAGAGTGGAATCTCTGGATGCAGAAAGAAAGTCACGACTTAGTCGTTATCAACAATGGTTGAATGATCCCGCGACTTTCGAGCAGCGATCCCAGGGGGCGGTGGATAGTCGCCAAACTGTGATTGCTTCTGTAGCTGCAAACCTGCAGCGGGATAAAAGTGTATTGGAGAAATACCAGGTGGCCCAGAATCTGGACACTAACCGGATTCAACGAGAGGATGATTTTCAGCAGGCATTGTCAAGGTTTGAATCCCAAAGATTAGATCAAACCCAGCGTATTAATGAATCTACTACGGAACTCATTGAGCAACGAAACGATCTCAAGCTAGTCGAAATTAAGTCTGCATTCGGCGAGCTGAATGCACTTCGCAGTCGTCAGGGACTGCTGGAACAGACCTTGTTGGATCTCGGCTTCGAGATATCAGGACTGGAGTTGGGAGATCATGGTTTAACCACGGATGAGGCAGCATTGGCTCTGCAAGCCAAACAGGCTGAGCAGGTTGTTGCAGAAGCCGAATTTGAAACCCTGAGCCAAAGACGCAGCATCCTGCTGTCTGAAATCGAAGGACTTTTTGGTAACCCGACATCACCAAATGGAAATTTTGTGACTTCTCTTCCCGCGCCAGTAATTACTGAGGTAACGCTGGGAAATACAGATGCGTCCAGAACTGCCGATACCGTCAGTCTATCTACCAATGTTCCTCAGGCCCAAAGCCCCCAGATTGATCGGCAAATTAGCGAACTGGCGACCGAGCTTGCATCCATTAATAGTGGACTGGACAAGCTGCTTAATGGGCAGTCGAATGCCGCATCCGGCATGGAGAACATTGCCCGGAATGATATCGATTCCACTCCACTAGAACGAATCAGGAACAAGGAAGCAACACTGGAGTATCTGCTTGAACAGATGAGAAACAACCAGTTGACTAGTACCGCTACTTACGGTGGTTATGTGCAACGGGCATTGCCGTTTGAGATTGGGTTTCAGCCCGGGGCGAAAACCCCAAGTGGAGTTTCCGCCAGAGTGATTCTTGCGGCATTTGAGGACGACGTTAAACACGTTTCAAGAAAAGTCGAGTCCATATTAACCGACCACATTCAAAATCGATATGAAACAAACCGGGTTTATCTGGAGCTAATTAGCGAAGAAGGCCCATTCGATTTGTATAGCGGGCTGATGGCCTGCGCCAGGCAAAATCAGGAGGGCGATTGTGGGAAATACGCCCTTGAGTTTGCCCATAAGGCGCAATCAGCGAATCGTGTATTAGGGGTGGATAACGACAACACGGATCTATATCGGGCCTATGAATTTGCGATCCAGTATTTGCTGGACATCAACAGTAAGGGTGCTGATTACTGTTACCAAAGCCAAAGTCGGATTTTTGTCCCTGCTCATCTGGCTCGCCAGCCAAACTATCAGCCAGATCGTCCGGCTGCGATTCGCCCCTATCGAATTGTTGTTGATAGCGATTCCCTGAATGAAATCTGTCGATCGGAAACTGTAGGGATTGTGGGTTCAACTTTGAACGGGGGAAACCCGAAAACCGATATTAACCGGGGAAGGTTTTCCTATAACACGCCGTTTGCAAACTGGCGTAACCTGGGGGTGGCGCTACACCGTCTTTTGGATATTTATGGATTGGATTTTCAGAATCCGGGCGAAATTGGAAATGTGGATTCCGTTTTTGAGTTTATTGAGTCCTTAGTAGCAGCGGTCTATACCGATACCCGGATCAATGATTCCAGTGTGTTAGCGAATTTAGGAAGGGTTAATGATGATGAACGATCCGGTGAACAGACGGATAACGTAACGAATATCGTGCTCGGCACCTTCCGATTAGGTGGACGGGTAGGTTTTAATGCAACTGTCCACAAACCCATTTTGGCGGAAAAGCTAACTGACCATATTCGATTTTTGGTTAGCCCAAAGATTGTCGATAATTCTGCGAGGGAGAGGGTCATTGAGATAGCGGATACTGAAGCTGTGTCCCGGCTATTAAATGCCGCGGTAAACGCAAATGATGTATCAGGCACTACGGGAGCAACGGTTGGAGCGGAAATTGTTAATGCGTTAGCGCGTTCAACCGCATTTAAAACCCGGATTCCCTATGCGACGCCTTTTACAGGCATTGTCAATGGGAAGTTGCCTATAAGATCAACCCGCGAAAGGCATTCATCATCCTTCGAGCGGCCTCCCTATTTTGGCTGGACCTTTTATAAGGTACCTATTGGGATTGCCAAAAATGGCAAATTGTCTTACGAATTCAAAACGGTTCCGGCCCAAACCACCGTGGTAATCAATGTGCCACAGTGGCTAAGGAGAATTAAAGCGGTGTATCAATATCGGTTCCAGGGTGACTGGATCGATCATGGAATCGAAGCAATTGAACTATCTTCAGCGGGTGCAAATTTCGATGAGTTCAGGCAGTTTGTCGAGTATGAAATATTCGATTCCTATCCGAATGCGTTGAATATTAGCCCAGCGATTCCGCTCAATAGCGGTGCCAATGGAAATACTACAAGCGCAAGAGGATGCAATAATGGCGATCCTTTTATCCATGTAAGCCGGCATTCTGATACCTTTGCCTTATGCGGTGAGCGACTTTATGGGGTGCGGAATCTGATAGTGGGTGGAGTGATGCTTGATGAGCAGGATCTAACCAGGGTGTCTGACAAAGTAATGTTGGTCAAAACCCGAAAACTAAGGGATAAAGACTGCGCTGTTGCCATGGATGATCAATACGTCAACATCCAACACACGGGAATCGACCGGCAACCGGCATCATGTGGGATCGAGTTGGTTCATGAATACGGTATTGCTGGCACGCCCATGCATTTCGTGTGGATTGATGACAGTACGGATGCGGCTCGAGGAGGGTCGGCAAACAATGGTTCTGCGCGAAATAATCCCGCGAACCGTAAAATAACCATGGAAACTCTGACAGGATTGAGTGAAATATATCGAATCACCATTCCCTATGTGTTCAATAAGGATGATCCGATTCGAAGTATTTTCGTCGACAAACGATATCCCGTTCTTTTGGCCAAAAGAAGCAGAATTATTTCAGAAAAGAGAATTGAGTTGGACGTGAGGAAATCACATCTGATCGACTTTTGTGGGCAGGATATTCAGAGATTGGAATGTGTCATCGTCGTCTATATAACCGAAACCAGGGACCCTTCGGATATTCAGGTCGGCGTCATTGATATGGCCGATTATGGTTGGAAGCCCTATAGCCCACCTCAGCCCGAATCCATTGGAACAACGCTGACCAAAGAAGGCAGTGAAGGGTTGTACATCCTACGAATTAAAAATTATCGGGAAAATCAATTTTTTCCACTTCGCTATGTGAAAATTGGAAATCATCGTGTGCAAAACCTGGATGCAAGTATCCAGGTGAACCACGCTTTAAATCGGGATATTGAGTTTAGTCTTACCGAAACTGACCTCATTAACCAATGCGGGGAGAGATTGAGTAACTGCCAGTTGGATGTTGTTCTCGTTGAAAAATTTATTGATAGAGCAATTCCTGTTGGCAAAGTGACAGTTCCATTTGGTGCCGGTTTGATATTTAAGCGACCGGTTTGATTCAGGTATGACGCCTGTCAGTGTCAAACAAAGATGACGGGAGACTTACGCAGCCCCCATCGGCGTTTACATTGCCTCTTTGTTATCGGGAGGACTGTGTTCCAGGTCAAGGCTGGATGTCCTGGGGTGGCTAGCTATTTCTCTTGAGAGTAGCCGGGTACCGGCTGGATAATTACTATAAATGTTGTAGATATTGGGAGTTTTTTGTGTCTCAGTCTTATCCGCGTGTGCAGAGCGTTTGTCCCCATGATTGCCCAAGTGTTTGTGCTCTGGATGTGGAGCGTATCGATGAAAAAACCATTGGCCGGATTTATGGTTCAAAAAAGAATCGATATACCGCAGGAACATTGTGTGCCAAGGTCGGACGTTATGCCCAGCGGGTACACCACCCAGACCGGTTGTTATATCCATTAATTCGTGTTGGTAAGCAGGGTGTGGGTAAAGATGCTTTTAGGCGAATTCCCTGGGATGATGCGCTTGGAATCGTTGCCGACGAATTTATCCGGCGAACCGGGAAATACAGCGCACAAACGATTTGGCCCTATTATTTTGCGGGAACCATGGGATGGGTTAACCGGGATGGGATTAATAGACTAAGGAATGTCATGGGTTATTCCCGGCAGCATGCGTCAATCTGCACCACTATCATGGAGGCGGGCTGGAAAGCGGGTGTTGGTGAGATTCGCGGTGCAGATATCACAGAAATCGAGCATAGCGAACTCGTGGTCCTATGGGGCAGTAATCCGGTAAATACGCAAGTTAATCTGATGTCCCACATTACCCGGGCGCGAAAAAAGGGGCCAGGTTGGTTGTGGTAGATACCTATCAGACGGGAAGTGCGAAAAAGGCGGACCAACAAATCCTGGTTAGGCCGGGAACCGATGGCGCTTTGGCTTGTGCGGTTATGCACGTTCTTTTTCGGGATGGCTATGCAGACTGGGACTATCTCCAGAAATACACGGATAGTCCTCGGGAGTTTGAAGCTCACCTGTCCGAACGTAATCCGGTCTGGGCATCGAAAATCACGGGTTTATCTGTCGAGGAAATTGAAGAGTTTGCCAGTTTATACGGTCAACGCAAGCGTTCGTTTATCCGCGTCGGTTATGGATTTGCAAGAAGTCGAAATGCTGCGGTGAATCTTCATGCAGTGAGCTGTCTACCGGCAATAACCGGGGCCTGGCAGTACCAGGGTGGGGGAGCACATTATCATAGCCGGGACCTTTATCGATTGGACCCAACCCTGATTCAGGCAACGGATCATATTGATCCAAATAGCCGTGTTTTGGATATGTGTCGTATTGGAGAAATCCTGACTGGTAATCCTGTTGATCTCGCAGGAGGCCCGCCGGTTACCGGGTTGTTCATTCAAAATACCAACCCCGCCGCAGTGGCCCCGGATAGCAATAAAGTGCAACGCGGTTTACGTCGAGAGGATCTGTTCATTTGTGTACAGGAGCAATTCATGACGGAAACCGCCGCCATGGCAGACATCATCCTGCCTTCCACCATGTTTCTTGAGCATGATGATATTTATACGGGTGGTGGTCATACATTTTTCCAGATAGCTAAAAAGGTTATCGATGCGCCGGGGGAGTGTCGGTCAAATCATGCAGTGAACAATGCGCTAATGAAACGTTTGGGTGCTGAACATCCAGCAATGTCGATGTCGGAATGGGAAGTTATTGATCAAACGTTAAAAAATTCAGGTTACCAGGATGCCGATCTGATTTACAGGAAGCGTGGTGCGGATATGGGAAGAAGTTTTAACGAAATGCATTTTCTGGATGGCTTCCCTCAAACCGATGGGCGATTTCACTTTCGTGCTGATTGGAAACGCTGTGGCCCCATGCACCATGGTATGCCCGAGTTTCCTGATCATTTTGATGTGATTGACAATGCCACGGAAGCCAAACCATTTCGTCTGGTTACCGCGCCTGCCCGTAATTATCTCAATACGAGTTTTACAGAAACGCCAACTTCCATCGCCAGGGAAGGTCGGCCAACGTTGCTAATTCATCCCGAAGACGGAGCAAAACTTGGGGTGAGTGATGGAGAGGCCGTTCGGATGGGGAATGAACAGGGCGAAATAGAGATTACGCTGGAGTATTTTTCTGAGATTCAAAAAGGAGTTCTGGTATCAGAAAGTATTTGGCCAGGTCATGCTTTTAAGGGCGGTGTGGGAATTAATGCGCTAACCAGTGCAGACCCCGGATTGCCTAATGGGGGTGCAGTGTTTCACGATACTGCTGTGTGGTTAGAGGCAGTCAAATAGCGAATTTATTATCAAATTTTTTTGCCAGATTTTTTGCCAGATTTTTTATTAAAATTGTTACTAATGGTATGGAAAAGAACCCGTCAAAGTGAAAACATTGAATCAAGGTCGTGCCTGGAGTAGGCTTTGAATGCCAACATAGTGTCGGTTTTCCTGATGTCAGATAGCCTTGATAGTTTATTTGTTACCAACGACGCCAGATCATCATTTTCTTTTACCCGTACGATGGCCACTAGGTCGTATTTTCCAGCAACAGAGTAGACTTCACTGATCTCAGGCATATCCACTAGCATATCCGCTACTTTGTTAACTTTATTTCGCTTGATGTTCATTAGGATGATGGAGGTAATCATACGCGCTGACCGTGTTTGAAATTAGGGGTAAACAACCAAATTCTATCTCGCGCACCATGGAGTAACAATAGCCAAACGGGAGATCAGAAAATTTTGGTTAACATAGGCGATGTTGACTGCGCAGTATGAGGAAAAGGTGCGAATTGGTAGTACCGCGGTAGTACTGTGACCCAGTTTATTGTCCTGAATCGAGGAGATGCCACCTGTTCCAATAGGAAAATCTGGAAGTATTTTTCTAATCGACGGTTGTTTTTGTTATAATCCGTCGGGTTTGTTGTTCAGTCGAAGTCTGTCTGTTTACCCGAGTGAGTCGATCAGTTTTCCCATTTTTTTAAGAGGTTATATACGTGACGGATGATCATGTGGATAGCGGGCGCCGCCGTTTGTTGACGGTCGCCACTACAACCGTAGGACTGGCTGGCGCTGTTGGCCTGGCCATCCCATTCGCGGGTAGTTTAAGCCCAAGCGAAAAAGCGAAAGCCGCCGGTGCTCCAGTACAGGTTGATATAAGTAAGGTAGAACCAGGTCAGCAAATTACCGTTGAGTGGCGCGGAAAGCCTGTGTGGATTATTCGTCGGTCACAGGAAATGCTGGATCAACTCCCTGATCTTAATGCTGTCCTCGCGGATCCAGAGTCCGAGGCGGATCAACAACCAGCGTATGCGCAAAATGCCCATCGTTCCATAAAGGAAGAATTACTCATTCTGGTTGGTATTTGTACACACCTTGGATGTTCTCCTGGCTACCAGCCGGATATCGGCCCGGCTTCCTTCGATGAAAATTGGAAAGGCGGTTTTCTTTGTGTATGCCATGGATCAAAATTTGATATGGCCGGAAGGGTTTATAGCGGAGTACCAGCACCCACAAATCTGGTTGTACCACCCCACCAGTATCTGTCAGATACGGTTATTCTTGTTGGTGAAGACGGAGGGTTAGTCTGATGAGTTTTATTGATTGGCTGGACGAGCGATTTCCAGCCACTAAAGTCTGGAAAGAGCATTTTTCAGAATACTATGCCCCGAAAAACTTCAATTTTTGGTATTTCTTTGGAAGTTTGGCGTTGGTTGTTCTTATTCTACAGATCGTAACTGGAATCCTGCTGGCGATGAACTACAAGCCTGATGCTGAATTGGCTTTTGCGTCGGTGGAATACATTATGCGAGATGTCTGGGGAGGCTGGTTTGTGCGTTATATGCATTCAACCGGCGCTTCGATGTTCTTCGTGGTCATTTATCTCCATATGTTTCGGGGTTTGTTGTACGGCTCTTATCGTAATCCCCGGGAGCTAATCTGGATTTTTGGAATGGTGCTCTATCTCGCCATGATGGCCACTGCGTTTTTTGGTTATCTGCTTCCCTGGGGTCAAATGTCTTTCTGGGGCGCTCAGGTAATCGTGAATCTTTTTGAAACCCTGCCGTTTATTGGTGGCGCGCTTTCCGAGTGGATTCGTGGTGACTATGTTATCTCTGATATTACCCTGAATCGCTTTTATGCCTTCCATTACCTGATTCCCTTTATTCTTGTTGGTTTGGTCTTTCTGCATATTGTTTCCCTGCATAAAGTCGGATCTAACAATCCAGACGGTATCGAAATTAAAAAGGGTCCAAAAGGTAATAAATGGAGCAAAGACGCCCCCGCTGACAGTATCCCCTTCCATCCTTATTACACAGTAAAAGATTTGATGGGACTGGTGGTGTTTCTGATTGTCTTCTTCACGATTGTGTTTTTTATGCCTGAAATGGGTGGGTACTTTCTTGAACAGCCTAACTTCGAGCCTGCAAATCCGCTGAAAACACCCGATCATATTGCGCCGGTTTGGTACTTTACCCCTTACTATGCAATTCTGAGGGCGGTTCCCAGCTTTGCCGGGACCCAGGTCTGGGGAGTATTGGCTATGGGCGCGTCCATTGCCATGTTCTTTATCCTGCCATGGCTTGATCGCAGCCCAGTGAAATCGGTTCGTTACAAGGGTCCAATTTTTAAATTCTGCCTAACGATATTTGCGATCTCTTTTGTCGTACTCGGTTATTTGGGTACCCAACCTCCCACACCGGGGCTGACCCTTTTGGCTCAAGTGTTTACTATCATTTATTTTGCATTTTTCTTACTAATGCCTATTTATAGCAAAATGGATAAAACCAAACCTGTTCCAGAGAGGTTAACGAAATGAGACTAAAGTTCGTTGCAGTACTGCTGGTTTTATTGCCAGCGATTGGTTTGGCGGCTTCCGTGCCAAAAATGAAAATGGATCATGTGGAAATTGCTCTGAACAATAAGACATCGCTCCAAAACGGGGCGAAGTTGTTTGTCAATTACTGCCTGTCATGTCACAGTGCCCAGTACATGCGCTACAACCGAATGGCGGTAGACCTGGGAATTCCCGAAGATGTAGTCAAGAAAAACATGATCTTCACAGACACGAAAATTGGTGATCTGATGGAAACTACCATGAATGTGAAGGATGCAACCACATGGTTTGGTGTGGCCCCTCCGGACCTTTCGCTGATTGGTCGGTTACGTGATCCTGAGTGGTTATATAACTACCTAAGGTCTTTCTATTTGGATGAGAGCTCACCCAGTGGCTGGAACAACGTCGTATTCGAAAATGTTGCGATGCCCCATGCGTTATATGAATTGCAGGGTCAACGCAGGGCGGTGTTCAAAACAGTCACTGATGCAGATGGTCAGACTGTTGAAAGGCTTGATCATTTCGAGTTGATAAAGCCGGGGAAAATGACACTTGAAGAGTATGACGACGCGATGAAAGACCTAACCAACTTTCTCGTCTACCTCGGTGAACCTGCTAAAATGGTTCGGACCAAATATGGTATCTGGGTGATCGTATTCCTGCTGGTATTCGGTGCGCTCGCATTTGCACTTAAGAAAGAATATTGGCGTGATGTCCACTAGTTGGCTTTTTTAGCAAACATAAAGGATAAGCAATGAATCTCAATTCATCCACAACTGAGCGTCGGCCATCCATGACTTTATTGTCTGGATCAAGCGACATGTTCAGCCACTGTTGCAGAATCGTGTTGTTGGAAAAGGACATTGAATGTAGCGTCGAATATGTCGATGAGCAGTCCAGAATTGAGAAGCTTGCAGAATATAATCCTTATCGGGAGGCGCCAACTTTATTGGATCGGGATGTTGCTCTTTACGGGATGGCGGTCATTCTGGAGTATCTGGACGAACGTTTTCCCTATCCCCCCTTGATGCCAGTTGACCCTATAACCCGTGCTAAAACCAGACTGATGGTTTCCCGTTTAACCCGGGATTGGTTGTTGCCGATTAATGGACTTGGTGAGTCGATAGTACCCAAACTACCGGCGGTGCTAAAACGGGATATTGAAGATGGTTTGACCGCATTATCTTCACTGTTTGTGGGGCATTCCTGTTTTCTGGGAGATGATTTTTCGATGGTGGATGCCTATTTTGGCCCCTTATTGTGGAGGCTACCGGCCTTTGGAATTGATCTACCTGATCATGCGGCGCCTATTCTTCAGTATGCGGAGAACCTGTTCGCCAGGTCGACGTTTCATGACAGTCTTAGTGATCAGGAAATCGAACTTCGTTGAGATCGATTTGAATTGTCCAGGGTAATGGAAATTCGACGAGATGAACGACTTGGTCAATGTGATGTGATCCATGCGGCTTGTGAGTGCTGGATAGAGAACGACATTGCATTAGATTAATGATGGAGTGATCTTGCCAATGAGCACCCACGATAACGATGGATTGAGTCCAAACGTTTCTACTAAGCCCTATCTGATTCGGGCCATTCACCAATGGGCGGTCGATAATCATCTGACTCCTCAGGTATTGGTCATTGCCAGTATGCCCGGTGTGGTCGTTCCGATGCACTATGTTAAGAACGATCAGATCATACTCAACATACATCCCCAATCTGTTAAGGGATTGGAGCTTGGAGATGATTTCCTCTGGTTTTCTGCGCGATTTTCCGGACAATCAATCGAAATCACCCTACCTATCGATGCCGTTGTTGCAGTTTATTCCAGAGAGAACGGACAGGGGATCTTCTTTCAGGGGGATGGAAGTGGTGTTACTCCCCCAAGCGGTGGTAAGGGTCAGGATAAAAAGCCGGATGGGATAAATGAGAAACCGAAGGAGGAATCCAGGCCGCCTTCCCCAACGCTCAAATTAGTTAAATGATAACTCCGATCTACGTTAGCCAGCGCAAGCTGATCGGTCAAATGTCCGTATTTATAGAGTGTCATGATATGACCTAATTCCTTTATGTGATTTTGGTTGCAAAGAATCAGGAGTTTTATACTAAAGAGCCTCTGTAAAATGTCCTGAACGAACGTCTTGAGCGAGAAATAATCAACCTCTGTTTTAAAAGCTTCCCAATAGTTGTGCTATTGCCTTTGCTATTATGAGGATTTCTTATCTTGACTTTGATCATTACTCATTCCAATCCGATTCGCTCGCACTGATGCAGAAGCCCCCTAATTTTATGGGTCAAACTAAGTTCCCGAAATAGCAGGTTAGACATAATGAGACAGTTTAGAGGTACAACAATACTATCAGTACGAAGAGACAATACGGTGGTGATCGGCGGGGATGGACAGGTATCTTTAGGTAATACCGTGATGAAAGGAAACGCCCGGAAGGTAAGAAGATTATACCACGATCAAGTGCTTGCAGGGTTCGCGGGCGGGACTGCGGATGCATTTACATTGTTCGAGCGTTTTGAGGGTAAGCTGGAAAAACATAATGGTCAATTGGTTCGGGCCGCAGTGGAAATGGCGAAGGATTGGCGCACAGACCGAGTGCTAAGAAGGCTCGAAGCACTACTTACCGTGGCGGATAGCCAGGCGTCACTTATTATTTCCGGAAATGGGGATGTTATTGAACCCGAACAGGGTGTAATGGCCATTGGTTCCGGTGGCGACTATGCGAAGTCAGCAGCATTAGCGCTCATGGAAAATACCGATCTGGACGCTGCGAGCATCGTCGAAAAAGGTCTTACAATTGCTGGAAAAATTTGCATTTATACCAATGACCATTTAACCATCGAGAAACTCGATTTCTAATCGATCACTTGCCGTTGAGAACAAAGTTATGACTGAAATGACCCCTAGGGAAATCGTCGAGGAGTTGGATAAACACATTATCGGCCAGAAAGATGCCAAACGTTCGGTATCCATTGCGCTGCGGAATCGATGGAGAAGAAGTCAGGTGGATGAGCCTTTAAGGGGGGAGATTACACCGAAGAATATTCTGATGATTGGTCCGACGGGAGTGGGAAAGACTGAAATCGCTCGTCGATTGGCGAAACTCGCAAAAGCACCGTTCATAAAGGTGGAAGCCACCAAGTTTACCGAAGTAGGCTATGTAGGGCGAGAAGTCGATTCGATTATTAAGGATTTGATGGACACCGCAGTCAAAATGTCGAGAGAAGAGGCGATGATCAAGGTGACAACAAGGGCGGAAGATGCGGCTGAAGAACAAATACTGGATATTCTCCTACCTCCTGCCAGAGGTGAGGGAAGTGATACGGACGGGGCGGCCAGGCAAAAATTCCGAAAAATGCTAAGGGAGAAAAAGCTGGATGAAAAAGAAATCGATATCGAAGTAAGTGCGTCTGGCGTTGGGGTGGAAATTATGGCCCCCCCTGGAATGGAAGAGATGACTAATCAACTTCAAAGCATGTTTCAAAACCTGGGTAATGAGAAAAAGCGACCAAGAAAAGTAAAAATTGCAGAAGCAATGAGGTTGTTGGTTGAGGAAGAGGCAGCGAAATTGGTAAATGAGGAGGAAATTAAATTACAGGCGCTGGAAAAAGTTGAACAAAACGGCATCGTCTTTCTCGATGAAATTGACAAAATCGTCGGTAGATCGTCCGAAGGTGCCAGCGGGGCGGATGTGTCCCGGGAAGGTGTGCAAAGGGATCTATTGCCACTAGTTGAAGGCTCTACCGTTACCACCAAATATGGCATGGTAAAAACAGACCACATTCTTTTTATCGCTTCTGGCGCCTTTGCTCTTTCCAAGCCATCGGATTTGATTCCAGAATTACAAGGTAGATTACCAATTCGAGTAGAACTTAGAGCGCTGAAAACAGAAGACTTTATTCGCATACTTACAGAGCCGGATTCGTCACTTACCCAGCAGTATCGCGCATTGATGCAAGCGGAAGGAGTCGATCTTGGTTTTTCTGAAACCGGGGTCAGACGGATCGCAGAAGTGGCTTGGCAGGTTAATGAACAGACAGAGAATATCGGAGCGAGAAGGCTGCACACTGTCATGGAGCGGTTGCTTGAATCGATTTCATTTGAAGCTGCGGATTGTTCCGGGAAAGTCGTCGTTGTGGATGACAATTACGTGGATCTCCATCTGAAAGATTTGGTTGAAGACCAGGATTTGTCTCGATATATCCTATGAGCGTTTGCGGTCTGTTCATGTGAAATGGAATCGTCCTGGATCAACAGCATTTAATATAGACATTCTGGAGATGTCTTTTTCCATTTTATTTTTGATGTCTAACCATGTATCCAGGGTTGATATTTATGTGATCAGTGAGGAATTTTCTGCTTTTGGAAAAATCCGAAAATGACCAATTCCAGGGCAACTGGTGGTTGGTTTTTGCCCCGATAGTGTTGACGGAGGAAAAGGATAATTTGGGTTGGGCATGCGGGGAGTCAGATTCCCGCATAGTCGCTTGGTATTATCATAGTGAACTGTGGGAAGTTTCAAAACCGCTTTAACCGCTTTAACCGCTGTAACCACTGTCAGAATCAGACCGTTTGCAGCAAGGGTAAGGAGAGCGGATCAGGATAGGATTTGTTTTTTCGACTTCCAGCAACTGATATGGTCTCCTGGGCCAGGAATTAGCATCGAGAAGCCTTGATTAAGCAAAAAGAGGGTCAAATACGATGAAAAGTCTGAAATTTTGCAAATTGTTTTTAGAAAAGACTTTAAGTTTGGACTTTAAACCCTATTTCCAATGAACTCTTTTAGTGATTAGCACTCTATGGGATAGAGTGCTAAAATACGTTTCTATCAAACAGGAGGATCTGGAAATGACTCAGAACTTACCAATTACCATCAATTTATCTGCCAACGAGAACCTGGCCACATATATGCGTGCGGTCAATGCTGCCCCTATATTGTCTCAGGAGAGGGAGTATGAATTGGCATCAAAATTTAGAGAAGACGGAGATCTTGAATCAGCTCGAGAGCTGATTCTGTCACATCTGAGACACGTTGTTAAAGTTGCCAGGGGGTTTATGGGATATGGGTTACCTCTGACTGATCTAATTCAGGAAGGAAGCATCGGTTTAATGAAAGCGGTGAAACGATATGATCCAGCACGGGAAGTCCGATTGGTTTCCTTTGCTATTCACTGGATTCGTGCTGAAATCTATGATTATGTTCTACGTAATTGGAAAATGGTAAAGGTAGCGACGACCAAAGCCCAAAGAAAGCTGTTCTTCAACTTACGTAAGTCAAGAAGCCGTTTGGGGTGGATGAACAACGATGAAGTGGATAATTTAGCTGGTCAACTTAATGTTGATACTTCCACTGTTAGAGAAATGGAATCAAGACTGAGTAGCTACGATGTGGCATTTGACGGTTTCACTGATCAGGATGATGATGACTATGGCTTGAGTCCATCACAGCTTCTGGGTGACAGTCGGTATGATCCGGCCAATGTAGTGAATCAGTCAGAGCAAACCTCGTTGAGAAATGAGCAATTGTCCACGGCTCTTGCCGAGCTTGATGATCGAAGCAGAGATATCGTTGCTAGAAGATGGTTGAGTGATGACAAGCCAACATTGCATGATTTGGCCGATGAATATGGCGTATCTGCGGAGCGTATTCGCCAAATCGAAAAAAGAGCAATGGAGAAAATGAAGGGCGTAATTACTGCTTAAGAAACCTTAGGAAATTCCGCAAAAGCTGCGAACGACCATTCCGGGCGAGAAAGATAGTCTGTCTCGCTCAGTTTATGCAAGGAATCCGTCTCCAATTATACCAACTATAAAGGGTCGTGACTTCTAGTGTCAGACAAGCTAGCCAGGTTTTACCTGGCTAGCATTTTTTTGTCTATCGGTACTTCAGGAAGAACATGAATATCGGCTTTCTTGTTAGTGCTGCGAAGCAAAAACCGGAAAAAGCTGCGGATTATCGAATCGTGAAAACGGTATTTAGTAGATAACCCTAGCTATTAACGTTAAGTAGTTCTTATCCGCCGGGATAAAACCAACATTCTGTTTTAGAGTCTGCTGACCAACTTTGGGGATGGATCAAAATGATGAATTTTCATTCTCCCAATTGGGAAATAGCCCGGATTCTTCAGAAAAGAGTCTCGGAGACCGCCTCCTCCGGTTGCTGTTCAACACCCCGGGACGTTTGAGCGACCGCATTATTGGGTTCTGTTCCTCCTAAGTAGTATTCGTGGTAGCCATCAGGGTCTTCTGGATAGGTCACCTTTTCTGTGTCCTTATTAATGAATCGCTTGGTAATATTAGGTGGTATACGTATGGGTTTCTCCGGAAAGTCTGGAAGCACTTCTCCCATGTAGTCAACCCATATTGGCAGTGCGGCGCTGGCACCGGATTCTTTTCTGCCGAGATGGGAGGGCTCGTCAAAGCCGATATAGACACTGGTCATGACATCCGGGCTGAAGCCGGAAAACCACGCATCCCGATAGTCATTGGTAGTGCCAGTTTTACCAGCAAGATCGTTGCGTCCCAAAGCCAAGGCTCTTTTTCCCGTGCCGGTTAGGATAACCTGCTTCATAATGCTAGTGGTAAGGAAGGCATTTTGTTCGGAAATAATTTGTTCGGAATCGTTTTCCTCAGGCTCACTCGGAGTAGTGGTTTGTAGTCCCAGAGAATCTTCAGAAATAGCGCCAGATCCTAAACAGGTATCACAGGATGGTATCGTTTGGGCATCCAATGAGATCTCGTTGCCCTCGGAATCGACGACTTTATGTATGAAGTAGGGCTCTATACGCTTGCCTCCATTGGCTATGGCAGAATAATAGGAAGCGAGTTGAATTGGGGTAATGGAGGTTGACCCCAAAGCCAGTGAGAGACTTTTGGGTAGTGCCTCTGGGTCAAATCCAAATCGTGCCAGGTAGTTGACAGTGTTATTGATACCAATTGATCTAAGTAGTCTAACGGACACCAGATTTAACGATAAACTGAGGGCTTTCCGTAGTCGGGTCGGACCGAAGAATTTTTTGCTGTAATTTTGCGGACGCCAAATACCTTCCAAATCATCTTCGATCACAATGGGTGCTGCGCTCACTCTGCTACTTGGGGTAAATCCATTCTCTAGTGCCGCGGAGTAAATAAAGGGTTTAATGTTAGAGCCAGGTTGCCGTTTGGCCTGGGTTGCCCGATTAAATTTACTAAGATAGTAGTCAAACCCACCAGATAAAGCCAAAACCGCGCCGGTATGAGGGTCCAGGCTTACCAAAGCACCGGAAACCTCTGGTAGTTGGGAAAGAGTCCACGAACCTTCCTCAATTTGACGCAAATAAACGGTATCGCCTTTGGCTAAGAGGCTTTCAAGACTAGTAACTTTGGGACCAAGAGAATTCGGTCCGATATGGGCCCTCGCCCATGACACCTCTTCCAGAGCTATTACAATATCTCGATCGTTTTTTGTGCGGGCAACAAACTGTTCCGGTTCGACGTCAGTGACGATGGCAGGCTGCAGTTCGCCGCTATCCGAAAATTGGGAGAGATACTCCCTGACTAGTTCGTCGTCTTCTGTTTCATCCAATGTATCGAGCTGGGAATGATCAAAATTCTCAAGCGCTCCCCGGAAACCATGCCGCATATCGTAATCAATTAGCCCCTTACGTAAAGCACGATTTGCGGACTCCTGATAGCGACTATTCACAGTTACGGTAACATTAAGTCCCTTTTTGTAAATTTCAGTACCAAATCGCTCAATCATCAACTGCCTCGCCATCTCGGCGATGTAGGGTGCTTTGACATCAACCTTGGCTACGTTTCGTGTCGCAGTGATGGGGGCTTTGATCGCAGTTTCGTAACTAAAGTCATCAATTTTATCAAGTTCATGAAGTCGTTTTAGTACATAGTTTCTTCGTTCTTTGGCGCGTTTTGGACTCGATATCGGATTGTTATTGGACGGCGCTTTGGGTAGTCCCGCAAGCATCGCAATTTCTGGCAGGCTGAGATTCGCCAGATCCTGCCCGTAATAAACCTGCGCAGCCGCTGCGAAACCGTATGACCGATGTCCTAGAAAAATCTTATTCAGATAGAGTTCCAGAATTTCATCCTTGGTCAGCGCTCTTTCCATATTGAAGGACAACAAAATTTCCTTGAGTTTTCTCGTGTAGGTTTTTCCCGGATTGAGAAAAAAATTGCGAACCACCTGCATGGTAATCGTGCTCGCTCCCTGTTGTTTGGAACCACTGGAAAAATTACTTAATGCAGCTCGTATAAGACCGGGAAAGTCGACACCGGTATGGTGATAAAAACGATCATCTTCAGACACCAGAATGGCATCAATTAACAGGGCTGGTGCCTGATCAATAGTGATTGGAATTCTTCGCTCATCCCCATATTCCGCGATTAGTTTATTATCGTTACTGTAAATTCGCAGAGGAATGTTCAATGGTATTTGACGGATTTCATCTACGGTAGGTAAATTTGGAACCATAGATGCGGCATACAGCGCTAAACCAACTCCCATTGCGATGGCAGTAACCGTGAAAAAGGAAATAACCTTGACGACAGCGATAAGTAGAAACTTCATTTAGGAGTAGGTATTGTTTTGCCAGTTCCAAAATAATTCTGGGTATAAATCTTACTTATTGAGAGTAAGAGGTCCTTCAAAGATAATGTCTAAAGGGTTATTATAGCTGTAAAGGTGATGTCTAAGGGGGACCTTTGAGGAGATAGCGGATAAACTTTACGACTATTCCTATGTAACGTCTGGATCCAGGGTGAAACCGAAGTATTTTCGGTTAGATAACGTTATTCAGGTCAAGGAAGATTAAGAGGGTAAACAATGGAATTGTTTCAATTTACGCGTTTTGCGGATGGCATTTTAAAAAAGAATAGGACGTCTGTAGGGATAGATCCTGGCAGTAGTGGATCAATCAGGATAGTAGTGTTATCAGGCTCAGCAGCGAAACCGGTTTTGGAGTATTGCGGACCTGGGTTGTTAGATCCTTCAGCACCAACTTCCACTACAAAAAAGGATTCACCAAAAAGATTAACTCCCTTATCAGCGATGCTTCAATCAGGTAAGTAGTCCGTCCTGAAAAAAGGCGCGATGTCGTTATCGATCATGCGTCATTTTCGACCTTCGGATCAGGACAACACCCAGACGACGATTAGCGGCGTCCCAAGGGGCTGACAACAGGCAATGGCGAGTAATGTTTGCTCTCCGCCGTTGGGTTTTTCAAACAAAAAGAAAGCGATCATCCACTTTCTCAAATTCCACGCGCAACCCGCCATCAGCAGATTGATACGGTCTCCTTCGGCTCCCTTCAGCCAGCTCCTCAATAAACGATGATCATGCTTCAAATGACCGATGATCGGTTCTATCGCACTTCGTTTGCGACACAGTATCCGTTTCTTCTGGCGTTGATAAGCATTGTCCCGTTTCAGCGGAGGACCCGGTAACAGCACCTCACAATCCACTTTATTCTTCGCTCCCCGATATCCCCGGTCAACCACCGCCAGCCTGATCGATGTCTCACGGTGGGTATGGGCTTCTGTCAGTGCTGCTTTCAGGGTCTTCGAATCATGATCATGTTCGTCATGACTCACCACCCCCACAATCACCTGTGACTCCTTCGTCGCCACCACTGACGCCTTGCGACCATACTCATACGCCTTGTGATCCTTCCCCTTGCCCACGCAGTACACAGCAGGATCATGCAGGGAGTAAACCTTGTTCCTGTCTTTGGGCTGTTGAGACAAAACACGTTCGTATAACGCAAAGTTCGCTTCCTGCGCCGTCAGAACATCGATCGGTAACTTCCGTTGGCATTCCCTGAGCAACACACCCGCAATGGTTCGTAATCGTTTCAACGCCTTGTTCGCCTTACGACGTCGTTTCACGTGACGGAAATGACGACATGCCAAACGAAGTGACCGCACTTCCTTTACGTACGTTCGTCGTTGTTGTATCCCGTGTAACTTCGACAGCTTGTTCAGGCGATTGATGATCCTTATCGCCAACTTGCTGTCTGTCGGGTACGTGATCGCCTTCTCCTGTACCGTGGTATCTACCAGTACTGTCTGCTCCTCTGCCAGCTTCCCATGCAGTTTTACCGACAGCGAAAAGATCTCCCTGACTCCCTCCGACCCAATCCGGTTGCGGAACTTCACCAGTTCCGTCGCATGGCACGGTACCTGCGTCTGGAAACTCACCTCACCACAGAACACCTGAAAGTACGGGTTCATCTTCCATTGATCCACCACCGATTCATCACTTAAGCTGTACAGCTGTTTGATCATCACCAATCCGCTCATCAACCGGATCGGTTTCGCGGCCCGCCCCTTCGCGCTGTAGTACTGGCTCAGGGAGGCTTCAAGCGATGACCAGTCAAGGGTATTGCCAAGGGCAATCAGGGGATGGGACGTATCCAGCTGATCAACGATGTTGAAGAAACTGAGTTGATCGTCATTCACCGGGCTGTCAGGTAGCATATATACCTCGTGTTCGACCAGAAACTGAACGCCAGTTTAACAATTCCGGTCGATTCAAACCAGGACTATATCCAGTTTATACTGGATATGTAGCCTTTTCGGGTTCTTCAGGGACGACTATTTAGCAATACTTTCCGCCTTGTTAGGCACAATTGGTTCATTGCCTACAACACAGTATTCGTATTCGGAAATCCAAATAAAACCCGGGGCGTTGGTATGGTCTATGGCCTATGGTCTATGGCCTATGGTCTATGGCCTATGGGATGTGGGATGTGGGATGTGGGATGTGGGATATAGTCTATGACTAGCGGTACTCCTGGTTTAGAAATGTAACGATGTCACTAGATTCAGGTAGCCAATTTGCATTTTGGTTTTCATCTTCATAATACAAAACAGGCACCACAGAACGATTGGTAGCGGTTATGAGTTGTTTTTCGTACTCAGAGTCATCCCAGATATTTCTCATTTCCACTTCTATGTTGAGGCTTTCAATCACACTCATTACTCTTGAACAAAAGAAACATCCATGGCGCATGTATAAAACGCTAGCTTTTTTATTTTCAATCTAACTCTCCTGATAGAGGTGGGCTCGCCCACACTATCGCTATGACAACATTTGCGCTGTTATTGTTAACAACGGTGTAAATTTTTTACCGGGATCCACCGGGAAATAAATTCGGGCTGAAGAGCCCCGATCTTTTCGTCTACCGAACTCTGCTCCGGACCAACCCTCTATATCTTAGCCATGGATACAGCTATCCCATATACTAGGGACTACACCACCTCAAGAATACCGCTCACCATGGATAACTATCTACTTTATTGCTTCGCTCAATCCGGCAATGCCTATAAAGCAGCTCTCATGCTGTCACTTTCATCGGCTAACTGGACACCAGAATTTGTTGACTTTTTTAATGGTGAAACCAAAACCGAAACTTTTAAGAAACTGAATCCCATGGGAGAGGTTCCCGTACTAATCCACGCGGACACCGTGATTAGCCAAAGCGGCGTGATACTAAACTACTTGTGCAAAAATCTAAATCAGTTTGGACCAGAAAATGAGCATGAAGAAAGAGAAATATTGCGGTGGTTGTTGTTTGACAATCATAAACTCACGAGTTATTGCGCCACCTTGCGTTTTTTGCGTATTTTTACCGACCAACCAGAAAACGATGTCACGCATTTCTTTGAGCTTCGGGCCAAAAATTCATTACGAATACTAAATGAACATCTGTCGGGTACCGCATTCGTGGTTGGTAACAAACCAACCATTGCTGACCTCTCTCTATGCGGTTATCTTTATTTTCCGGAAGAAATTGGTTTTTCGTTTGCCCCCTATCCCGAGCTTCAAAGATGGCTCAAGGATATCAGCAACCTGGACGGATGGGCTCATCCCTATGATTTAATGCCGGATCAGCCGCCTTCCTGATACTACCTTCAACTTTAGAATGCTATTGGAGGATTTCTGGTCTAACCAACCCTTGATAGTTTCAGTAATTTTTTCAGGTCTTTTAAAAACAGGCTTGGATTCAGGGATACCGGTATACTCATCATGACGTTGCCTAATGGGTCAACCATTACCGCATCATCAGGCCCTAGCCCCTGTTCTGACATGATTTTTTGGATCTGCGGTGCCAAATTAGAGGATTTGTATCGACTAATCAGCAAATCCGCGTGCTCGGATCGTATCTCTTCCAGCAGTATTTCGTTATCCAAAAGTAAAATTCTCTGTATTCTGTTTGCGTCTTTACCTGCGGCGATTCGGGTTTGTCGGGTGTTGTAAAGCGACTTTTTGCAAGAATCCAGACACTCGGCTTTCACCATATGAATAATCGTCCATCTACGCTTAAGCGAATCGAGGGTAAACGGCGTTTCATCACTTAATTGATCAGAAAATGCGGGCAGCGTTACGACGGGAGTAATTAGATTCGCATTATTGGTCTGACTTTTTGGTACAAGCATGCTTCCCAAACCATAATACCAAAGGAAGGCGATACAAAGAGGCCCGAGGAACAACCCGAACACAAGAATCAGTTTTACTCTACTACTTTTGATTGTTTCCATTACCTGCTTCTAAAAAAATTCTGTTTTTTCCAAATAAAGCCAAAAATGATCAGAGTTAGTGCCAACCCCCACCACTGAAACGCATAACCAAAATGTCGTTCGGATTTCATTGCCAATGGTTTCCATATTCGCACTTCAGCCAATGGATGTTCGCTATCCAGCACCATGACAACTTCGTCAATCTCCCGGCCCAGAGCATCAGATAGCTGATCCTTATCGAAATATTGCATAACTCTGGGCCAGAGGGTGCTCTCTTCAACACTCTTGCCTAATGTGAATCCCGATTCCGGCAAATACAGATGACCCTGAATCCACGTCTCTTCATTTCGCTCAACCAACAATGATTGGGCGTCCACATTCATCGCCACCCAACCCCGGTTCACCAGTATAATTGTGTCATCTCCAAGTATGAATGGATTATAGGCTTCATAACCCACTTGACTGCGATATACTCTGTTCGCCATTAGGAAGCCGACAGATGGCTGCCATTGCCCCTTTAGTCTGACTAGTTGATGTTGCAGTTTATTCCACGTCGCAGGTCGACTGGAGAGCCGAGTGTACTGGTCGCTTTGCGCAGAGAGATCATTTTCGAGCCTTTGCTTTTCCAAACCACGATTAAGTTGCCACGTCCCAAGAAAAAGCAACAGCCCCAGACAAAAAGAGAATAACGCTAACGCTAAATATTTCCCGATGGGTCGAGGCCCCGAAATATTAGGCGCCAGGGTTTTAACCTTTTCTCTCTCTGGCAAATCACTCATTAACAATATTAATTGATATGTTACTGTTCAAGCTCATCATCGTCCTTTTACTTCTGTTTGTTATTGCCAGTTTGGCAACCTCATTTTACTTCCTGGTAAAGGACCCTTCGTCATCGAAAAGGGTTGTTAAGACTCTGTCTATTCGCATCGGCTTGAGCATCTTTATTATGTTGCTTCTGTTTATCGGTGCTCAGGTTGGGCTAATTGAACCCCACGGTTTTGGAGAATGATAATAACAACGAATTCGGACACCATGGATAGCCTTACAGTTTCACAATCATCTCTTAAAAAGTGATTACTGTCTGATAAGCCATTGGATCAGTTTTAGATTGTGCAACTCTAAGTCTGTAACTTCGATTTAGGTTGAGTCATTATTGTCGTTCCACACGATATATCGCCTGTCGGCATTACTCCATTCATCGTCAATCTCAACGAGGATGGCACTGACAAGCCGTAGCAGCGATGCTTCATTCGGGAAAACCCGAACAATCCGGGTTCGCCGTTTAATCTCCTGCTGGATTGGACGCTCAATCCCGTTGGTCGTTCTCATCTTTCGATGATGCAGCTCCGGCAAATTGAACACCGTCAGCCCCTCGGGAACATTGTCCAGTAACCACTGCGACAGCTTCGGATAGTTCGACTCATATCGCTCTGCCAGTTGCTGTAACTGTGTCAGGGCCGATGCCTCGTCCGTTGCATTCCATACCGAACGCAATTCGCCACCAATACGGGTTCGTATCTTCACCGTCGGCGCGTGATTAATCGCATTCTGAACCAAATGAAACTGACAACGCTGCCACGGTACACCGGGAAACACAGCGCGTCTCGCGGCTTTGAGACCGGCATGGTCATCACTGGAGATATACGCAACCCCTACCATTCCCCGTTTCACCAGAGATTGTAAAAACTCTCGCCAATTGATCTCGGCTTCGCTGGTCGCGATCTGTACACCCAGGACACTTCGTCGACCATCCGATAAAATACCTACCGCACTGAGTACCGCTGCATCCACCACTTGGTGATCCATCCTAACCCGTTCGTAGCGGGCATCCAATACCAGGTAGCGTATCTCTCCAAGGGCACGATCGCGCCAAACCGACAAAGCATCATCCAGTAATGCCGTTGCACGGGACACCTGCGTCGAAGATATCTTCTCTATCCCGAACAAATCCAGCACCTTCTCCACTCTGCGAGTGCTGACACCACTGACATACATCTGGGCCACACACAACATCAAAGCGCGTTCACTACGCCGACCCTGTTCCAGGCATTGCGGGTAAAACCCCGCCTCTCCGTGATCACGGGTCTTGGGTATCTGAAGATTAAGCGTGCCAAGCGTCGTGTCCACCTGTTTGGGCTTGAACCCATTGGCATGACCTCGACGGTCGTCGCTGCGTTCATGGGGGGCGGCACCCAGAAACTGAGACCGCTCAATCTGCATCGCCTGATTCATCATCGCGGTAATCACTTCACGAAAGGCACCGGAGCCATGTTGAATCAATTGTTCCATCACCACTTCATATAGGTTACTGTAATCCAGTTGGGTCATTGGGTTGTCTCCACATTTGCTTAAGTCACAAACATGGAACGACTTGATGGCTCAACATTCAACACCGAATCAAGAAAAACCGGCTTTGCCTTCGTTCGCTACGCTCACTTCGCCTAAGCCAAACGAGCATCGCTAAAGAAATAAATTACAGACCTCAGATTACACTACCCAGTTTTATTGGATCAGTTTTATTTCCTAAAACCCGAACCACAGAACCGATTTATGGTTCGGTTTATGATTGGGTCGATAAAGAGGCTCCACAAACTAAAAGCGCTGCCAATGAGCAGCGCTTTTTTCTAATAAAATCGTTTCCTACAGGATGTAAACAAAGATGAACAACCCTAACCAGACCACATCAACAAAGTGCCAATACCAGGCTGCAGCCTCAAATGCAAAATGACGCTCCGGAGTGAAGTGCCCCTTAATCGCTCTTAGCAACATAACAAGAAGCATAATCGCACCAAGGGTTACGTGCATACCGTGAAAACCAGTCAGCATAAAAAAGGTCGAACCATAGATCCCGCTGCTTAGCTTCATCCCTTCATGATAGGCTTCCTGATACTCCACCACTTGCAGATATACAAAAATAAAGCCCAGAGCCACAGTCAGAAACAGTCCAATAATCAGCTTTCGTCGATCATTAACTTTCATTGCATGGTGGGCCCAGGTCAGGGTTAGGCCTGAAGTCAATAGGATAACCGTATTGATGAAAGGTAGCGGCCACCATCCCATATGGAAGTCACTCTCCCCCATGTCAGCAGGCCCGTTTGTTGGCCATATTTCAGTATAACCGCTCCATAGCTGACGATGTGTTTCTGCGCCGGAACCCTCCCCAAGTAACCACGGCACAGAAAACTCCCGGGCATAGAAAAGAGCACCAAAGAATGCTGCGAAAAACATTACTTCTGAAAAGATGAACCAGCTCATACCCAACCTGAACGACTTGTCTTCCCATTTGCTGTAGACCCCATGTTCACTTTCACGGATAACCTCACCGAACCAGCCAAACATCATAAAAATGACAACGGCAAAACCAGCCAACATAATTGGCATCCCCATGGAGCCTCCATTTAGATAGGATGAAAACCCACCAAATAAAAGCGTTAAACCGATTGATCCCATGATCGGCCATTTCGCGACTTCAGGAACAAAATAGTGGTTACCTGCTTGTGCCATATCTATTGCCTCAAAAAATGTAGTACTAAAATCTGTTAAGTAAAAGTGTTATTTACCCGTGAGCTTTCCTGTATCAAAAAAAGTATAGGACAAACTCACCGTATCGATTGATTCCGGTAAACCTGGATCAATGACAAAAACCAGTGGCATCTCTCTACTTTCCAATGGTTCAAATGTCTGTTGGTTAAAACAAAAACACTCGGTTTTATTGAAATAGGTTGCCGCTTTCCCCGGCGCAACACTGGGGATCGCTTGACCAACAATTGTCTTATCGATTGTGTTTTTTGCAACAAAACTGGTTTGGTATTGTCTGCCTGGGTGAACCATCATACTAGTCACTTTGGGCCCAAAATCCCAGGGGGCTTCATCATTCACGGTCCCAAGAAACTCTACCTTCACCATCCGGTCTGCATCCACCGTGAGCTGACTTGCTTCAGCGGTACTGATACTCCCAGTTTTTCCATTTAAACCCGTGATATCGCAAATCAAATCATACATCGGCACCATCAGATAACCGAACCCAAACATCAAAACCGGTATTAGAAATAAGTAGGGGACTTTGACTTTTCCGCTCATCACTTTAATTTCCAACTAGGGTGTCGCCGTAGTTGCCATGTAGATAAACCCGAAATAGAACAGAAAAGCAATAGCGAACAGTATTGCTACTGTTCGCTTAACCCCTTTATTTCTATTCGTATTCACTGATAAAGTGCCGATGTATAAAGCGCCAATAGATAGTTCAATCTTATTAAGTAACTAGCTACTTAATAACTGGCTGAACGGAAAACGAGTGATAAGGAGGAGGTGAGCTAAGTGTCCACTCCAGCCCCTGTGCACCTTCCCAAACCTGGTCGGTGGCTTTGTCTCCTCCACGAATGCACTTGATAACAAGCACTAGAAGTAGAATCTGGGAGAAGCCGAAACCAAACGCACCAATGGTTGCAATGGCATTGAAATCAGCGAACTGCACCGCATAGTCCGGGATTCTTCTTGGCATTCCCGCCAAACCCACGAAATGCATGGGAAAGAAAAGGATATTAACAAAAACTGTGGATGTCCAGAAATGCCACTTGCCGAGTGTTTCATTATACATGTTTCCTGTCCACTTGGGCAACCAATAGTAAACACCCGCAATGATTCCGAATATTGCACCCGGCACTAATACGTAGTGAAAATGGGCAACGACGAAATAGGTATCATGGTACTGGAAGTCTATGGGCGTCATGGCCAACATCAAACCGGAGAAACCACCAATGGTAAACATGACCACAAAACCCAGAGCGAAAAGCATCGGAGTTTCAAAAGTCATTGCACCACGCCACATGGTAGAGACCCAGTTAAAGACTTTTACCCCGGTCGGCACGGCGATTAACATGGTGGTAAACATGAAAAATAGCTCTCCCGTTAAAGGCATACCCACAGTAAACATATGGTGGGCCCATACGATGAACGAAAGGAATGCGATGGACGCCGTTGCATACACCATTGAGCTATACCCAAACAATCTTTTGCGGGAGAAGGTTGGAATAATTTCTGACACCAGACCAAAAGATGGCAAAATTAGAATGTATACCTCGGGATGTCCGAAGAACCAAAAAATATGTTGAAACATGACAGGATCTCCGCCGCCTGCCGCGTTGAAAAAACTGGTTCCAAAGAACTTGTCAGTCAGCAGCATAGTAACGGCGCCGGCCAGAACAGGCATTACAGCGATCAGTAAATAGGCCGTGATAAACCATGTCCAAACAAATAGCGGCATTTTCATAAATGTCATGCCGGGGGCTCGCAGGTTCATGATGGTGGCAACAATATTGATTGCACCCATGATGGAGGAGACACCCAGCATATGGATGGAGAAGATCAAATAAGGAAACGCATCGCCGGTTTGTAATGACAGCGGTGGATACAGTGTCCAGCCCGCTGCGGGACCACCACCGTCCATGAATAATGTGGAAAGCATAATGCCAAAACCAAATGGCAGTATCCAGAAACTCCAGTTATTCATTCGAGGCAAAGCCATATCAGGAGCACCAACCATAATGGGTAGCATCCAGTTCGCTAATCCAACAAATGCAGGCATAACCACACCAAAGATCATAATCAACGCATGCATTGTGGTCATTTGGTTGAAGAAATGCGGATCAACGATTGTCAAACCTGGCTGAAATAGCTCTGAGCGTATGATCAGGGCCATGAGTCCGCCAATAAAGAACATTATGAACGAAAACCAGAGATATAACGTGCCAATATCTTTGTGGTTGGTTGTGGTTACCCAACGCATTAACCCTGGCGCTGGCCCGTGATGATGGTCTGCTTCAGTTGCTGCTGCATTCATCTTGTTTTCCTCTTTAATCTAAAAACTTTCGAGTAAGTATTTGAAAAAGCTACTTTGTCTTATCTATGTGAACTACGAACTAGCGAAGTTCTTTTATTTCGGACGGCTGCACCACATCACCGGTGTCATTACCCCATGCATTACGCTCATAGGTCACTATCGCGGCAGCATCAACGTCACTCAACTGAGCGCCGAATGCCTGCATGGCGGTGCCGGCTTTACCATTCAGAACGATATCGATATGAGCCTTGACATCACCCAGGGCGATTGGGCTATCCACTAACCCCGGGAAAACACCGGGAATACCCTGACCATTTGCCTGGTGACAGGCAGCACAGGCAGTAGCATAAACGGATTCCCCTCTTGCCATCAGATCGTCCATTGCCCATTTCTTATCTGCGGAGTTCGCTTCCGCTTCGGCAGCAGCAATCTGCTCACCCACCCATTCGTTATATCTTTCTTCAGAAACCGCTTCAACAACAATTGGCATATATCCGTGGTCTTTTCCGCATAATTCCGCACACTGGCCACGATAAACACCTTCTTCATCGATATTCGTCCACATTTCGTTAATGTACCCTGGAATTGCGTCTTTCTTAATGGCAAACGCCGGAACCCACCAGGCGTGAATCACGTCATTCGATGTAAGAAGGAAGCGAATTTTCTTACCCACAGGTACAATAATACGGTTGTCAACATCGAGTAGATAGTTCTCTACACTATTTACGTCCACTCCGGAATTCTTCACTCCAGCTTCCCGGCTTGCTGTATCGAGGCTACTGAAAAAATGAACCCCTGAATCAACGTATTCATACTCCCATTTCCATTGATGGCCCGTCACTTTTATGGTTATGTCAGAGTTACTGGAATCTTCCATTTTAATTAGTGCTTTTGCTGCAGGAAGTGCCATGACAATCAGAATAACAAAAGGGACAACAGTCCAACCTACTTCCGCAACCATACTTTCATGAAAAGTTGCCGGTACGGCACCTTGAGACTTCCGATGCTTCAGAATGCTATAAAACATTGCACCAAAAACAAGCACCCCAATAACCACGCAAATCCAAAGGACCATCATGTGCATGTCATAAACTTCACGGCTTATTTCCGTCACACCCTCAGTTAGATTGAGCTGCCAATCCGCCAGAGCTGATCCGGATAAAACCAGCAATATCGCACCTAACAGCGCGCCGGGAACCCGTTGAATATTTTTCATTGAACTATGAAACCTCACCAACTTTTTAAATTAAGAATCGAAACTGTTTAGCAATCAGTAACACTCGTCATTTGCATTTTGACACAAAAGACCCTTGAACTAATTCCATTAAATCTACAACCAGCTAATTGCTGGTGCAATATCGCACTTTAGATAATTGCTTTTGTTCGACAACCATTGTAAATCTGTCATTATAAGTCGGGAATCGAAATAAGTCGGGAATCGAAGCACATTACAAATACATCCAAAATCGATAATCAATGTTCGGAGCCATTACCATTAACAGTGCTAACAGCGCTCTAACAGTATTCTCCGAACTCTTTATTCTATTCACATCATTTTATTTACATCGATACTGCTATTTAGGTGCTGCTATTAACAATCGATGTAATATCGCGCATGGTAGTGACGTATCAGCTATATTTAGCCGACTAACTTTGCTATCGATGCCATGCCCAGCCTCACCTGGGACCATAACTAATAAACCATCCAGCGAACAATATCAATATAATGGGTTACCCCCACCAAAAGCGCGGGATATTAGCTAAACTATCATACAAACACAAGCACTTAGCCAGCTTCTTTAACGTGCTTAGCGAAAATCAATACCCATCATCACCTGCCACACAAGCTCTTCCCAGGTCATCCATCAAAAGAATATCAATTACAATTTCAAACGACCAATAATTTCACCATATCGATGACCAAGCTGGGTTAATCTCTCTAGTTCAAAACCGGATATCGGCTGGCCTGAGTTGGTAGATTCCCGCTGAATTCTTTCCATGGTCCTGATGGTCTCCTTAAGCTCCTGCTGCAAAGTCTGTTGGTGTTCGAATTGCTGGTCTTTACTCATTTCCTGCTTGTTCTCCTACTAGCATCCCGCTAGCTCTTTGTTCTGGGATCATAATTGGAATCATAATAGCGAAACGCTGTCAGGCCGTCGCAATAAGATATTGCACGGCAAACCAGACCATCAGCAAAAACACGATAACAAAAATAATTCCAGCTAGAAAAAAATGCCAGAATTTTCCACTTTCAAAATCCCGTTTGCGGTTTTCGTTATTTTGAATACCGATAAAGGAGGCAAATACACTTTGCAGAATAGTCAGGAAGGTCACGTTTTGATTCGACACTTCCTGTGTATCCAATTCTGCGTTGACGTCTGATTTAGAGGATTTCATGTGTGCATCTAGCTGGAAAGCGTTACAGAAAAGCCCGAATGATTATTCGCGCATAGTGATCAACAAGCAGAAAGGCGAACAATGCGCTCAGGTAAAATATAGAGTAGCCAAAGGTCTTCATCGCATACTCATCTCCCTCGGATCGGTAGAGCTTTATTGAGTAGTAGACGAATCCCATACCCAAAGCCAGCGCACCAGCCAGATAAATTGTTCCGCTCATCATGATCAGGAAAGGCATCACCGTTATTACCACCAGCAGTATTGTGTATAGAAGGATGTGAAGCTTGGTAAATGCAATCCCATGGGTTACCGGTAGCATGGGAATTTCCGCCTTGGCATAATCATCCCGTCGTTTAATGGCCAACGCCCAAAAATGCGGTGGGGTCCAGATAAAGATGATCAAAAATAGCAGTAGGGCTTCACTGTGCAACTCCCCTGTCACTGCGGTCCAGCCCAAAACAGGTGGTGCAGCTCCGGCGGCGCCACCCAGAACAATATTCTGAGGCGTCGATCGTTTGAGAAACATGGTGTAGATAACCGCGTACCCCACCATGGAGGCAAATGTAAGCACCGCCGTTAGAGCATTAACAAAAGCCACCAAAATCACCATGGAAAGCCCCGCGAGCAACAGCGCAAATGTCACAGCCTGCCGACTTGATATGCTGCCTTGAGGTAGGGGTCGCGAATTGGTTCTCTCCATTCTCGCATCAATTTCTTCATCAACCCAATGGTTAAGCGCCGCCCCAGCAGAGGCACCCAAACCAATACCAATCATGCCCCAAAACCAGGCACTAAACGGAATTCCTCCCTCGGTAGAAAGAAACATCCCCACCAATGCGGTAAAGAGAATTAGCGCAACCACTTTGGGTTTACACAATTCAAAGTACTCCTTCCAGTGGAATCGGTTTTGCATAACCTCAAGCATGATTTGGAAAATCCGGTTGTTGTAGTCGATTTATTTCTTTGCGAAGCTCTTTGGCTAAAGACTGTCTTTCGTCACTGGTTAAACATTGACCAATCTCTACCCACTCTCCTCTCCAGCCAAGCATTAGACTTTCAGGATACCAACGGTGTTCAGGAGGCGTTAGCTTTACTTGGGCCCAATGCAGAGGGAAACACCAATTCTTCGCTTTTTCCCTTTCGATATGCTCGATCTGAAGCTCTTCCCTGCTGATTAGAATGCGCTCGGTATACTGGGATTTCTTAACCACGAACCACAATACAAATCCAACGGTCACAACGTCCATCACCGCAAACGGCAAAATCATCCAGTAACCTAGCCACGCGAATCGTAATGCGACACCCAAACAAATTACGACCAGCAAGACGAACGGTCCCAACCAGCGACGCCCATGATAGGCAGCGTTAGGTTGAATCACAAATTCGGAACAGGACCTGGCCATTAGATTAACGGTGAAATCGGAAACTAAAGAAGCTTTTTTCTTAAAAACTCCCAGGACGAATACTACCAAATTATCGCATCTAATAGTGATTGCTATTTCACTAATTCCGGACCAATTATTTTTATAAACCGTTTTTCACTTTACGTCCTGCCACGATTGTTATTGCATCAGGATTGGCATTTGGACAGAATAGCTATTTCGATGTCTCCCTAATTAGGTAGGAAACGTCCAAACCCCCGATATCCGAACACAATATGTATCCGTACTCAACATGAAAGAACTGCTTGCCATTAAATCTGATTTTAACCGTATAGACGAATGGGCTGAGGCCTTTGCGGATATGGACATAGAGATCTGTTTATGGGACGAAATTGACGACCCCTCCACCATCGATTACGCACTGGTATGGGTGCCCGAAGCGGGTGCTTTGCATCGATTCGAAAATCTCAAGATTATTTTTTCTATTGGTGCCGGACTTGATCACCTCATGGGACCAGGCGTATTGCCACCCAATATCCCGGTAGTTCGCATGGTAGAAGATACACTGACTGCGGGAATGGTTGAATATGTCCTGTATAACGTACTTCGATTTCATCGATTTATGCCAGAGTACGAAAAAAACCACCGCCGAAAAAGCTGGGATGCAATCCTGCAAATCCCCGCAGAACAAAGAACAGTGGGAATCCTCGGTCTTGGCGTTTTAGGGCAGGCCTGCGCTAGGGTTATCGCGGATTTAGGTTTTAACGTTGTCGGCTGGAGCAGAACCGAAAAACATCTTGATCGTATCACCTCCACGTTTGGTGACGAACAACTGGACGAATTCCTGGCCAAAAGCGAAATATTGGTTTGCCTGCTCCCTCTCACAAGACAAACCCGAGGCATTATCAACCAACGGACCTTGTCAAAGCTTCCCAACGGCGCCTATCTCATCAATGCTGGGAGAGGGGGGCATCAGATAGAGGTAGATATTTTGTCCGCTCTGGAAAGTGGACAACTTGCGGGAGCAGCACTTGATGTATTCGAAGTCGAGCCATTACCCGTGCACAGCCCCCTTTGGACCCACGCCAATGTGACCATCACTCCTCATGTTGCAAGCATGACCACCCCTTTTTCCAGCGCCAAGCATGTCTATGAAAATATCCAGCGATTTCGCCGCTCAGAACCACTTACCCATCTGGCAGACATGGAAAAAGGCTATTAGGAAGGGATTGGATGGTCAACCGGCGCTTTATCCATCGAATAACTTGCATTCCAGGACTTCCACCATTATTCTCCGCTCGTGGACCATCGATGGCCCTGAGTTCAAATCTGGAGCTTAAACCTGGGCCTCAAGTCTTTTATTTAACCTTTTTGCGGTTATTGTCATGTCCAGGTCAATGGACAAACGACCCCATGCCGCATCAACTGCTTTAATTTTCAGGAGAGTATGCAATGAATCCATTAAAAAGCATTTCCGGCACCATCGCCGCTGGCTTTGTTATTTCAATTATTATTATGGTCATCTTATAGTTTTATAAACTGACCCTCCATAAACCCATTGGGACTTCGTTATTATTCTCGTTGATTATTAGCGGGTTCTTCACTATTTCGTTAACAAACTTACGTTAAGAGGATTAAACATTATGAATACCTGGTCATTATTTGTCTGGTTGCATGTACTCGCAGGCATTACCTGGATTGGTCTTTTGTACTACTTTAATTTCGTGCAGGTTCCAGCAGCGGCTGAAGCAGCATCGGATTCCGACGGCCCAGGACCTGCCGCAATTTCCAAATATGTAGCACCACGAGCTTTACTCTGGTTTCGTTGGGGTGCCCTAGCCACCTGGATAACTGGAGCTGGCGCCCTCGAAGCTTCTGGCATTGGCATTGTGAACGCGTTTATGCTCAGCGGTGGAGTGGCAGTGAAAACCATTGGAATTGGTGCTTGGCTTGGCACAATCATGCTTTTCAACGTCTGGGTACTGATTTGGCCTAACCAGAAAAAGCTACTCGGCATTGTTTCCGCATCTGATGCTGAAAAAGCAAAAGCGAAGAGTATTGCCTTCATGGCATCGCGTACCAACACCATGCTATCTATCCCTATGATTTTGTGCATGATCGGCTTCGCTCATCCTCTACCGTTTTAGCCTTTGGTGCTTTAAGCCCCAGGTATCTTAAGGACATTTTAGGAGGCATTTTAGGACAAGCACCTCCCAGGGCTAACTCCTTAAACCGCTGGAAAGTCTGGCGAGCCGGGCTGAAATACGGATACGCTTTCGCAAAGAGCCAATAAGTAAGTATACTTATTGGCTCTTTGCTTTTACCTGGTTTCGATTTTTACTTTACCAACTACCGTTCCCTGCGTGCAGATGGATAATTCCTTCTTTAAAGAGCTTATTGAACGTCGCCACCAAATGCTGACGTCCGATTATAAGTCAGCGCAAATAGCGAGCACGAGCATCGAGCTTGATCAAACCCGGGTTGGTCGACTTTCCCGAATGGATGCCATGCAGGTACAACAAATGGAACAGGCCCTAATCCGTCGCAGACAAAAAGAGATCATTGAGCTGGAAGATGCATTGGAACGAATCCAGAACGGTGATTTTGGGCTTTGCCAGCAGTGTGATGAACCAATTAATCCCAAAAGACTGGAAATTGATCCCACAGCAATATTGTGCATTCGGTGTGCCCAGGCCAATGAATCGAGAACAGGTTAAGACTATTGTCTAACAGACTCTGTGGCAGAGAAAAATACGGCAACCGGGTTCACCCTAATACATCCAATCAGAACATCTGGTCAGATCCTAGCTTTCTATTGGAAGTTAATGCCCCCTATAATAGCTACTCAACGCCATTAATTGGATAGATTATGTTCTTCAAATCTCAAAACGCGACCCTTCCCGACGAATCCAATGCGATTCCAGGAAGAGACGAAGAAATCGTGGTGACCAATCGACATTTCGTGAATGGCAACCCTATTAAAGCCCCATTCCCTGAGGGGCTGGAAACTGCCATGTTTGGTCTCGGGTGTTTCTGGGGCGCAGAACGAATCTTTTGGCAGCAGTCCGGTGTTTATTCCACTGCGGTTGGCTATTCCGGAGGGATCACAGAGAACCCTGGATATCGCGAAGTATGTAGCGGTTTAACCGGACACACCGAAGCAGTGTTAGTGATATTTGATCCCAGGAACGTTACCTATAACGATCTGCTTTTAGCTTTTTGGGAGGGACATAATCCAACCCAGGGGATGCGGCAGGGCAACGACATGGGAACGCAGTACCGCTCCGGCATCTATACTTATGACGAAAAACAATACGAGCTAGCCATACAGTCCAGACATAAATATCAGGAAGAGTTGTCTCAGGCGGGACTGGGTGAAATAACCACTGAGATAAAGCCGGCAACTCCATTTTATTACGCGGAGGACGACCACCAACAGTATCTCGCTAAAAACCCTAACGGCTATTGCGGCCTCGGGGGAACGGGAGTCCGCTGTAGTGGCTAGGGGGAAAAATTAGTTCGGATTTGTAGTCAGTTTTTGGGAGACAATGGCGGTAATGGGAACGAGGAAACGTTATTTCCAGACTTATCGCTATTTTCAATAATTTTGTTACTTCCCTCTTTTTCTACTTCGTCAATCCGGATAACGGACTGCAAAGGGATAAAAGTTCGGTTAACCTGACCAAACTCTGTCTTTAGTCTTTCTTCGGATGGATCCACCAATAATTTGGACTTTTCCCCAAAGATGAAATCTGCCACCTCCACAAACGCATACATATTGCTTTGGGTTACTTCTCGAGCATATAGCTCATAGACCTGGCCCTGATTGTGGAACTGTACTTTATAGATATTCTTTTTCTTATTCATTAACCGATATACATGAACGTCATATTTGTCCATTATATCACTGAAGGTGCAGTCTAATATTTATGATGAAGCGTCCTGTTTGGCCAATTGTGATTTATTTGATGTGGTCCTCGTTACTGACGTATAGCTCAGTGTTTTCGGCGGAAATCCCCCCTTCGACAAATCTCACGGACCTACTAAACAAATACGGAATTCCAAAAAGTTCCGTGAGTATCGATATTCGGGAAGTTCAAAACCAGACACCTGTATTGATTCTCAATCGAGACATCCCCAGGAATCCAGCGTCTGTTATCAAGTTGCTCACAACTCTGTCATCTCTCGAATTATTGGGCCCCGCCTACAATTGGGAAACTCACTACTTGCGGGAAGGTGATTTAGTAGACGGTGTACTCAAAGGCGACCTCATTATGCAAGGCGGCGGCGACCCCTTTCTTACGGTTGATCGATTTTGGCGCCACGTTCAGTCTATCCGACAACGAGGCATTCAACACATCAGAGGGGATTTCGTGATCGACAATTCCCTTTTCGATATCCCGCCCCATAATCCTGGGGCATTCGATGGCAAAGCTACCCGCTTATATAATGTTGGACCCTCTGCATCGCTGGTTAATTTCTCCGCCACCCAATTCATAATCCGACCCAGTGACGGAAAAATTTCGATATTCGCTGATCCTCCGCTCTCAAATCTTCACATTGAGAATAATCTCAAAGCTGGAAATGGAAAATGCAATGGTCCTCAAAGTGGATGGTCATTCGAGACAACAACCCGGGAGAACAGGCTTATCGCTCGCTTTAACGGTAGATACCAATCTCGCTGCGGACAATACTCTCTGGGTAGAAACCTTATTTCAAATGAGCAGTACACTTTTAGATTATTTGAGCAACTTTGGCTTGCCAGCGGTGGCACGATTGATGGCAACCTCAAAATTACCAATGCTTCACAAAACGCCATTCCCATTGTTAGCCAGCCCTCGGAATCACTATCAGACATAATCTCCAGCATCAATAAGTTTAGCAATAATGTCATGGCGAGACAGTTGCTGCTCACTACCGGATTTCATTTGTATGGCAAGCCGGCAACCCTTGAAACCGGTATGGGGGCCATTCAAAGCTGGCTCGATCACCACGCCCTCTCCATGCCAAACCTGGTATTGGAAAACGGCTCCGGTCTCTCCCGCAAAGCCAGAGTAACGGCGAAGGAGCTGGCCGATTTGTTGGATCATGGCTGGAGAAGCAATTATCGACCGGAATTTCTGTCTTCTTTTTCATTATCTGCGCTGGACGGAACCATGCGTAAAAGACTCAAAGAAACACCCATTCAGGGAAGGGCACGAATAAAAACCGGTCTGATCAACGGCATTAGAAGCATGGCCGGATATCTGCACTCAAAAAGCGGACACCACTACAGTGTTGTTATGATGATTGATTCGAAAAAGGTGAACTATTGGAATGGAAACCAGATTCAGGACGCCTTGCTTTCCTGGTTGTATTATCGTTAGTCAAGGTTTTTCAGGTCTAGTGGTCGCTCTTTTTGCTGCCAGCGTTTTATTAGGGGATCATAGTCATCCGGTTCCTTTTCGAATGTCAGGAACTGGTGCCCATCGATATTGATCCAGGGTTGTGCACTACGGAGCCAAAGATGTGCCACCGGACGGAGGTCTCTGATTCCTCCAAGCAACCCGGCTTTAAGGCTCAGAATTCCGGATTGGTGATCTTCTGCATGATAAACCCTTGATCCGCATACACCGCAGAAAGCACATAGTTTTGAGTTTCCACTCTCAGCCAGTGTCTGCCAAAAACAGGGCTCCCCTTTTGTCAGCGAGAACTGATCTCGATGCACCCACAGGGACAAACCGAATGCACTGGCGGATTGCCTTTGACAATCTGTACAGTGACAGGCATACAGTACGATAGGCTCTCCGTTGATCTCATAGGCAATGCGACCACACTGACACTCCCCACCATACACACCAGAGGAATTTCTCTTCGCCTTGTCCATCATTTCTTTTTTTGCAGAAGAAAGCGATCTATTTCTGCCCCTACCGGCTCAGGGGTGTCCATATGCAGATGATGGTTTCCCGGGAGGTTAGCCACATCAATGTCCGGGATAGCATCAATACGTTCCAGGGTTGTTTCCCGCTGAATAACGAACCCAGACAATGCCTGAATCAACAAAACCGGACACTCGATCCCGCCCAGAATTTGACATACCTGCCCCTGACTCATGTACAAAAACGAAGGCTCTCTCAACCGCTTGTCGCTGTTGACAAACACCTTATCGAATCTTTCCGAGGCAGCACGACGCACTAACAACTCCGCATTCTGCGCTGCTATCTTTCCCGCAACCTGACGGCTACTGATTAGCTGGTCCCAGGACTCATAACCTTTGGGCGACTTCATGGACATCTGTTTTCTCATAAGATGTGATTCTCCAGCCTTTCTGATCTGGCCAGGAACTCTGTCATCGTTGTGAGACACTGGACCGATCCCATCGATTAACACAAGGTGGTTTACTTTTTCGGGAAATGTAGCACTGAAAATGGAACCAATACCTGCGCCCAGAGAGTGACCAATCAAGTCGCATCGCTCCCACTCCAGGCTGTCCATAATAGACAACAGGTCGATGACGTAATCCGTGAGGTGGTAGACGCTGCCGATTGGACGATGTTCCGATTTTCCATGTCCAGGAAGATCAATACAAAACCAATTATAATGATTCAATTGTCTTGCCAGGGGGATAAAGCTCGCCGCATTATCCATCCAGCCATGTATCGCTAGTATTGGGCGACCTCGGGGATCACCAACCTGAAGAGCGGATACCTTTCCGGTTAACCCATTCAATATTTGTTCTTTGATCTGCATTCTGTATTTTCCGCGGGCGCAGTTATTACACCGCGAGGTAAAAATCGCTTTTTATATCTTTAGAAGTTCGACTTTTTTGCAATTAGTGAGTGTATGATAAAATTTCACGTGAATACCGGTCCAGTTCTGATGAACCCCAACTCTGATTTACTAATTTTAGAGAAACATTAGGTTGTCAGCTATGAATATTTGGCGTATAAATTCAGGTAGCGCAAATCCTTTTCGGGAGTGAAACTCGTGTCCTGGCCGATAGGCCCTATCACTAAACAAACCCTAATCTATTTAATAGAATCCAGAAACACCAGACTAAATGTTCGCTTTCGCAAAAAGACTCTTTCCAACCGATACTCGGGGCATCATCCTGGGCTATCTTTATCGTTGTCCGCCCTGCGCCCTTCCCAGTGTCACGCTAAATAGAGGTGGGGCTAACATATTAAGGGCGTGTTATTTTAACTTCATATATTTGATTCGCCGGCAACCGAAAAAAATACTGAAGTTTCCAACTACATTGAGACCCTCCGTAGAGATGGGATCCTAAAGATAGAAAACTTTCTCAGTGACGCCGAACTCGATGCGATTAGAGCTGAGTATGAAAATGTTTATGAAGACTTCATTGTTTCCTCCAAGATTACTGTTCCAGTACAAAAAAGATATTGGGTTAGCCGCTCGACCGTAACCGCCAGTGAGTTTAAATCGAGTAAAGCAAACGCGATGAAACAGTCTTTTCTAGCAAACGATACAATAAAGAACATCATTGAAGGAGCAATCAAGAGAAAAGTCAAGATCTTGCCAGCAGCTGCATACACAGAAGAGTACTACCAAGCTGAAGATCTCGGCAAAGACAGTCAAAACCCCACCGTTATGCCGCACTATGATGTACCTTACCACTCATACAAGGCATTCTTTTATTTGGACGATGTTGACGAAGGAAATGGTGTTTTTCATTACTCCATTGGCAGCCATCGATTCAACTTAAGAAGACTAATACTGGAGTATTTTACTTCCATTAACGTTTCAGCAAAAAAGACTCCTCAGGTGAACTATAACGACTCAAAACATCTGGGCACTTACAAAGAAGCCATGATACCTATGATAGGAAAAAAAATACGCTAATTATTTTTGATGCCATGGGAATCCATAAGCGAGGAAGTTTTTCCACAACCAAACCCAGACGTATGGTGCAATTGTGTTATCGCTCAGTTGACTCAAAAGCCAATACCTATCGTAAACTTATTGACCGCATTATCAGCGCTTAATTGGTTAACTAGTCCGTCCTGAAAAAAGGCGCGATGTCGTTAGCGATCATGCGTCATTTTCGACCTTCGGATCAGGACAACACCCAGACGACGATTAGCGGCGTCCCAAGGGGCTGACAACAGGCAATGGCGAGTAATGTTTGCTCTTCGCCGTTGGGTTTTTCAAACAAAAAGAAAGCGATCATCCACTTTCTCAAATTCCACGCGCAACCCGCCATCAGCAGATTGATACGGTCTCCTTCGGCTCCCTTCAGCCAGCTCCTCAATAAACGATGATCATGCTTCAAATGACCGATGATCGGTTCTATCGCACTTCGTTTGCGACACAGTATCCGTTTCTTCTGGCGTTGATAAGCATTGTCCCGTTTCAGCGGAGGACCCGGTAACAGCACCTCACAATCCACTTTATTCTTCGCTCCCCGATATCCCCGGTCAACCACCGCCAGCCTGATCGATGTCTCACGGTGGGTATGGGCTTCTGTCAGTGCTGCTTTCAGGGTCTTCGAATCATGATCATGTTCGTCATGACTCACCACCCCCACAATCACCTGTGACTCCTTCGTCGCCACCACTGACGCCTTGCGACCATACTCATACGCCTTGTGATCCTTCCCCTTGCCCACGCAGTACACAGCAGGATCATGCAGGGAGTAAACCTTGTTCCTGTCTTTGGGCTGTTGAGACAAAACACGTTCGTATAACGCAAAGTTCGCTTCCTGCGCCGTCAGAACATCGATCGGTAACTTCCGTTGGCATTCCCTGAGCAACACACCCGCAATGGTTCGTAATCGTTTCAACGCCTTGTTCGCCTTACGACGTCGTTTCACGTGACGGAAATGACGACATGCCAAACGAAGTGACCGCACTTCCTTTACGTACGTTCGTCGTTGTTGTATCCCGTGTAACTTCGACAGCTTGTTCAGGCGATTGATGATCCTTATCGCCAACTTGCTGTCTGTCGGGTACGTGATCGCCTTCTCCTGTACCGTGGTATCTACCAGTACTGTCTGCTCCTCTGCCAGCTTCCCATGCAGTTTTACCGACAGCGAAAAGATCTCCCTGACTCCCTCCGACCCAATCCGGTTGCGGAACTTCACCAGTTCCGTCGCATGGCACGGTACCTGCGTCTGGAAACTCACCTCACCACAGAACACCTGAAAGTACGGGTTCATCTTCCATTGATCCACCACCGATTCATCACTTAAGCTGTACAGCTGTTTGATCATCACCAATCCGCTCATCAACCGGATCGGTTTCGCGGCCCGCCCCTTCGCGCTGTAGTACTGGCTCAGGGAGGCTTCAAGCGATGACCAGTCAAGGGTATTGCCAAGGGCAATCAGGGGATGGGACGTATCCAGCTGATCAACGATGTTGAAGAAACTGAGTTGATCGTCATTCACCGGGCTGTCAGGTAGCATATATACCTCGTGTTCGACCAGAAACTGAACGCCAGTTTAACAATTCCGGTCGATTCAAACCAGGACTATATCCAGTTTATACTGGATATGTAGCCTTTTCGGGTTCTTCAGGGACGACTAACTATTTTGGATTAATAGCCAGATTGGCGGTTGGATTAACGAATTGACTGACTAATCGCTGGAAATAAACCGATTATTTGATATCAATCAATACCAGCGACCCGGTCATCTTTCATAGTCTTTTTGCTCCGGAAAACGGCTATCTCCGACGCTGAATTGCCCTTGCAAACTTACTTTAAAATCAGCAAGGCATTTAGTCATCAGGAATTTTTATCATAACGATTACTCATCATCTTGCGTTTGTCATTTATGGTGATTTGTTTTATCTTATATAGGTTTTCTTAATCATAGAACATTTTTAGTATTAATTTATTCAATGCTAAAAATAAAGAGAAGTTTGGGAGTTTTACCATGAACACAAAAAACAATTCGACAGATAACACCGTCGATGACGCTACGCCCACAGGCAATTTTATCTTGACAGACAGCTCCACTGGGCAATCCTGGGAGCTTCCCGCTCGAGTCGGCGCCATGGGAAACCGGCTAGTCGATATTAAATCTCTCTACGGAAAAACCGGGATTCTGACCTATGATCCCGGCTTCACTTCTACCGCCGCCTGCAAATCTGATATCACTTTTATCGATGGGGAGAAAGGCATATTGCTGCACCGGGGATACTCAATTGAGGAATTATCGGCGAAAAGTGACTTTATGGAGACCTGCTATTTGTTGCTATATGGAGAATTACCTACCCCGGAACAAAAAAACTCCTTTGACCTGGATATCAAAAACCACACTCTATTACATGAACAGCTTACCCGGTTTTACTCGGGCTTTATGCGTAGTGCCCATCCCATGGCGATCATGGTCGGGGTTGTTGGCGCACTCTCTGCGTTTTACCACGATAGCATTGATATTAATGATGTCGAACAGCGACAACTGGCGGCACACCGGCTGATTGCAAAAATGCCAACCATCGGTGCTTATGCATTCAAATATTCTTTAGGCATGCCGTTCCCCATGCCTCGAAATGAATACAGTTATTCTGAGAATCTATTGCAGATGATGTTCTGTAATCCTGCTGAGGATTATGAGATTAACCCGGTTCTGTCTAAAGCCATAGACCGCATTCTTATTCTACATGCGGACCATGAACAAAATGCATCCACCTCGACGGTCAGGCTGGCTGGCTCATCCGGAGCCAATCCCTACGCATGTATCGCATCAGGTATTGCCTCTTTGTGGGGTCCTGCCCACGGCGGCGCCAACGAGGCTGTCCTCAAAATGCTGGACGAAATAGGTACGGTAGATCAGGTAGAAAAGTACATTAAAAAAGCACAGGATAAAAACGATAGCTTCCGACTCATGGGGTTTGGACATCGGGTTTATAAGAGCTATGACCCTCGGGCAACAGTGATGCGGGAAACCTGCCATGAAGTGCTCCAGGTGCTGGGTATCAACGATCCAAAACTGGAACTTGCGATGGAGTTGGAACGGATCGCACTGGAAGATGATTACTTCATCGAGAAAAAGCTCTATCCAAATGTGGACTTTTACTCCGGCATTATCCTCAAGGCAATGGGCTTTCCGACCTCTATGTTCACCGTTATGTTTGCAATTGGTAGGACCGTAGGGTGGGTATCCCACTGGAAAGAAATGTTAAACGATGATGAACAAAAAATTGGACGCCCTCGCCAACTGTATTTGGGTCAACAACATCGCTCTTTTCTCCCCATTGATAAACGAGGACATACGGAAAAAAAGACCAGTTGGTCCTGGTTTTGGAGTAAGTAACGTGGAATTGGGAACTTGCCGTGGATAGTCATAACGACAACCCATGGCAACGAACCATAAAAAACCATGGAATTTCGGATCGTTCCCATGCATTCATTATAGGGTCAATCTGACTAAAAACCCTGCCACACCTTTCCTTCATAAACCGGGTAGGATTTCGAGGGCAGCTTGCCTTAGAATACGCAGATGCAAACCTGGATCTACAAAGGCAATCGAAAGGCCAACACCTATCTTTACGTAACCCGTAAAGACGATTTTAAACTGGTACCTGACGCACTGCTGAACCTCATTGGTGAGACCCAACTGGTAGTAAGTGTGAACCTAGCGACGAAAACCCGCCTTGCCCAAGCCAACATTGACGATGTCGTTGAGCAACTAAAGCGCGACGGGTACTTTCTGCAACTTCCTCCGGGAGATCAAAAAGTGGAAAAGTTGTGCTAACAAAAATCCTATTTACCCTGTTAGTCATCATCGGCGTTGCGTTTTTTTTCCGCACAAAGAACCAGGCTTCTCAGGAAACACCCCAAGGTGATGGCAGTGACATTACCGCCAAACCCCTCCAACCTATCAGTGACAACTCAAAGTCTGGAAAATCACTACCTACCAAAACAGTGGCCTATCTATTGCTTGCTATTCTTATTGGCATTTCAATTCTGATTTTTATCATTAGCTCCAATAACGATAATCGTATCGTCAATATCAGAATTATCGGAGATTCCGGCGTTAACACAACCTATCAGGCCCGACAAAAAACCATCGAGGGACGAAGTTTTGAAACACTGGATGGAACCATGGTCACATTGGGGGAGAGCGATCGAATAGAGATGATCGAACAATAATGCATTTGCTAACTCGCCCTCCAGTCAGCATTGCATTGATCGCAATTTCGATTATTGTCTTTGTCCTGATGCAAACCTGGAATCGGGAGCAAATTTTGCTACCTCTTCTTATTTCTCAGTATTACCAACCCGCACTCCCAGAGATCCAAAACGGTGAAATTTGGAGATTGATCACTCCGATTTTTCTTCATTTCGGAATCTTCCATCTGATTTTTAATATGCTGTGGACCTGGGAATTGGGTAAGATAATTGAAAGCAGGCAGGGTGCGATCTGGCTCATTCTAACAACCCTGTTGATCGCCGTTATTTCCAATCTTGCTCAGTATCTTGTTACTGGTCCGGTTTTTGGTGGTATGTCAGGTGTGATATACGGCTATTTGGGTTATGTCTGGTTGCAGGGAAACTATAATCCGGGATTCGGTATTAAACTTAACCCTTCTGTGGTCAAGCTGATGCTGGGGTGGTTTTTGTTATGTTGGTCGGGCTTATTGGAAAAATTCTTTGGCCTTAGCGTAGCCAATACCGCCCATACCGCTGGCTTGGTAAGCGGCGTAGTCCTGGGGCTAGCTCTAGTTGTTTTCCGTAAACGCCGAATTTAGATTCCAAGCACTAATAATCCAAAGTATTTGCCATCCATTCTGACGTCGCTCCCTTGATATGACAACGAACAACGGTTACATTTCAAGTCCTGAATGCATTGAAAGGGACGAGTAATCAGTTATCTATTGATCCATGTGGCAGCTCCATATGGTAAGCGATCAGGGGACAGTGTAAGCCCTGGGAATAGCACTGATGAATATCACCCTGGAGCAGCTGCCCGAAGGACAGAACCCAATACCCTGTTTCCCGTACGATCAATCATACGGGTAGTAATTGAGCAATAACCATTGGATCAGAACTGTTTGGTAGGCCCAGACGGCTCGCCCCCGATACAGGGCATGGGAGTGAGGACAAATCACATCCTTTCCCATAAGATCTGGTTTGTGAAAACCAGAGAAAAACCGGGTGGTACCGCGGTTATCAGGTGAGTTCATGCAAATGACCTACCCAAAACATCGCCCCGGAGAAATACCTTACTGTATTTCTCCGGGGTTTTTTTATGGCTTTGTTTAATTGTATTCGCTGTTCATACTGGGCCTGAGATACAAATAACTGATTTACTGACATATTTATAGAGCGACAACATGTCCACTGACAACATTGTTTTTGACGAAGTCCCCAGTCGATATAACGGCCCCGAGATTGAGCAGGAAATACTTGGGTTTTGGGAACAGCAATCCATTTTCGAAAAAACACTGGAGAATAGTGAAAACAAGCCCCGGTTTAGTTTTAATGAAGGGCCTCCCACCGCAAACGGAAAACCCGGCATCCACCATGTACTTGCCAGAACGTTTAAAGACATCTATCCAAGGTACAAAACCATGCAAGGTTATTATGCTCCGAGAAAGGGAGGATGGGATACCCATGGCCTACCAGTCGAGCATGAAATAGAAAAACAGCTAGGCATTTTTGACAAAAAGGAAATTGAAAAACAGGTTGGGGTAGCGGAATTTACCCAACGTTGCCGTGATTCGGTAATGACGTATATCGGTGAATGGGAAGCCATGACCAAGCGAATGGGATATTGGGTCAACCTGGATGAAGCATATTACACGCTGGATAATCAATACATTGAATCCACCTGGAACCTGTTAAAAAGAATCTGGGACAAGGGGTTAATTTATAAAGGCAATAAAGTCGTCCCTTATGATCCACGTATTGGGGCCACACTCTCATCCCATGAGGTAGCCCAGGGATACAAAGAAGTGGAAGATCCATCCATTACCGTCCGCTTTCCATTAGTGGATGAAGACAATACATCCGTATTGGTTTGGACCACAACCCCCTGGACTCTACCGTCAAATCTCTTGCTTGCTGTTGGGGCCGATATTGACTATGTCAGGATCAAATACCAGGATGAAATACTGATTCTCGCACAAGCCCGCCTGGAGACCGTTCTCCAGGATGAACCCCATGAAATCATCGAAGTAATTCAAGGACATGAATTGGCAGGAAAACGCTATCAACGTTTATTTGATCACCTTGAAGTATCAACCGGGGACTGCTTTAGAATTGTCTGCGCAGACTTCGTTAGCACCGAAGATGGAACTGGCATTGTCCACACCGCACCCGCATATGGGGTTGACGATCTGGAACTTGGAAAACGCGAAGGAGTGCCCGTTATTCATGGCGTTGGCCTGGACGGCTACTTCAAGTCCGAAGTTGAACCCGTTGCTGGACTGTTTTTCAAGGAAGCGGATCCCATCATTAATCGCCTTCTTGAAGAGCGCGGCATCATGTTTCGTAACGAAAAAACGCTCCACAATTACCCTTTTGGTTGGCGTACCGGTGATCCGCTTATCTATTACGCCAAAGAAGCCTGGTATATAAAAACGACCCAGATAAAAGATCGAATGGTGGAATTGAATAACACCATCAATTGGGTACCAACAACAATTCGGGATGGGCGTTTTGGAAATTGGCTGGAAAACAACATTGATTGGGCATTATCCCGGGAAAGATTTTGGGGAACACCCCTTCCTGTCTGGACGAACGGTGAAGGAGATTTTATTTGCATTGGCTCATTGCAGGAACTTGAAGAGCTCACTGGTCAATCCATGTCCGAGGTTGACTTGCATCGCCCACAAATTGACGAAATAAAATTTACCCGGAACGACCGGGAATACACTCGAGTACCTGAAGTGATCGACTGCTGGTTCGATTCCGGCGCTATGTCCTATGCCCAGTGGCATTACCCTTTTGAGAATAAGGAAGAATTTGAAAGACACTTTCCGGCAGACTATATCTGTGAAGCCATCGACCAGACACGGGGATGGTTTTATACCCTTCATGCCATTGCATCCCTGGTAGACGATTCAGTTGCCTATAAAAACTGCGTTTGTCTTAGCCACATCGTCGATGCCAAGGGCAAAAAGATGTCCAAATCCGTCGGCAACATCGTTAACCCATACGACGTCTTTGACACCATCGGCGCCGATGCCCTGAGGTGGTTGTTTCTCGCCCGGTCTGCCCCAGAAGGTCAAAAACGAATATCCGTAGATATCGTTCGGGAAGTAGCCGCTTCTTTTGTTAATACCCTTTGGAATACCTATGCGTTTTTCGTGCTATACGCCCGCCTCGATAAGGTAGATCTATCTGCACAAATCGACGTATCCCAAAGACCCGAAATTGACCGCTGGATTCTTGCTCTTGCTCATCAAACCGTTCGCAAGGTCACTGAATCCCTGGATCAATACGATGCTCACGGAGCCGGCCAGGTCATCGAAAAACTGGTCGATCAATTGAGTAACTGGTATATCAGAAGAAACCGACGACGATTCTGGAAAAGTGATGCCGGTGACGACAAACAGGCGGCCTACCTCACACTTTTTGAATGCCTGAATTTGATCCAGCGAGTGATCGCACCTTTTATGCCATTTTTGAGTGAACAAATGTACCAAAACCTTTCCCGCTGGGATGAGCATAAAGTGGAAAGTGTGCATCTTTCAGATTGGCCGATCTATCGAGCTGAATACCTTGATGACAATCTGGTCTTCGAGATGGACGTGGTTCAACATGTGGTTGGACTGGGGCGTTCTGCCCGGGAGGAGAGTCGGGTTAAGGTTCGTCAACCACTGCCCCGAATATTGATCAGAACTCCTGGCGAGCCGGAAAAGTCTGCGATTGTTAAACATCAACAACAAATTCTGGAAGAATTGAATATCAAGGCCATCGAGTTTATCGCACTGGACACTACCCTGGTTAGCTATGCCATAAAACCGGATTTTCCGAAACTCGGTAAGCGTCATGGAAAATTGATGCCTGCAATAAAGGCCGCCCTAGCCGAAGCAGATGGTGCCTCAATTGCCAACAAGGTCTCAAATAATGAGAGCTTTACACTAGACATCGAGGGGCAGTCCATTGAGTTCAACCCGGATGACGTCCAGATAGTTACCTCATCCGCCCAGGGTTTCGCTTCCGCTGAAGGCAATGGTTACCTGGCGGCACTGGATACTTCATTGACCGAATCTCTTATTATCGAAGGGCTGGTAAGAGAAGTAGTCCGCACTGTGCAGGACGCTCGTAAGTCTGCCGGACTGGAGATTTCGGATCGAATCTATTTGTGTGTTGAAGGTTCGGAAAATGTGCTTAAAGCAATCTCTGTCCACAAGGACTATTTAATTAGTGAAACCTTAACGGTTGAATTGAAATCAAAGGAAGAAATTGGACACGGTTTCGAAGCAAATCGCTCCACCGAAGACGAAAATTGGACGATTAGCCTGGAGCGGGCATAAAATTACCATCTTTGAGTTGATGAGAAACAGGATAACGATATAGATCATGTCAAAAACAGCAATTATCACGGGCATAACCGGACAGGACGGTGCCTACATGACGCAATACTTACTTGAATTAGGTTACCAGGTATTCGGAACCTATCGGCGAACCAGTTCGATTAACTTTTGGCGACTGGAGGAACTTGGATTACTAAACCATGAGCGATTTTTTTTAAAGGATCTGGATCTCACCGACCCGGGAAATGCCATTAGTCTGGTCGACGAATGCCAACCCGACGAGATATACAACCTGGCTGCACAGAGCTTCGTTGAGGTTTCTTTCAAACAGCCTGTGGCAACAACCCAGATTAATGCCTTGGGAACCCTCCACCTGCTCGATGCGATCCGACTGATTAATCGGGATATCCGATTTTATCAGGCATCGACTTCAGAGCTTTATGGCGAAGTACAGGAAGTACCACAAACTGAGAATACCCCCTTTTATCCCAGAAGCCCCTATGCGGTATCCAAACTCTACGCCCATTGGATCACCATTAATTATCGGGAATCCTACGATATGTTTGCTACCTGTGGCATCCTGTTTAATCATGAATCACCCCTTCGTGGAAAAAACTTCGTAACACGAAAAATCACCGACGGTGTCGCGAGAATTGCACAGGGGAAACTAAATTTAATCGAACTCGGCAACATGGATGCCAAACGTGATTGGGGGTTTGCCGTGGATTATGTCAAAGGAATGCACGCAATGTTACAAATAGAAAACCCTGACAGCTTTGTTCTTGCCACCGGTAGAACTGTGTCAGTTCGCGCCTTCGTCGAAATGGCGTTTAAATGCGTAAACATTGATATTGAGTGGAGTGGCTCGGAACAAAACGAGACTGCGATCAATAAGGCTACGGGAAAAACAGTGGTCAGGGTTAATCCTCAATTCTATCGCCCAGCAGAAGTTGAACTTCTAATTGGTGATCCGTCCAGGGCCAAATCCATACTCAATTGGGAACCTACAACATCCCTTGAAACCATGACTCACATGATGGTTGAGGCAGATATCCAACGAGTAATAACAGGAGCTTCTTTCTAATGAATCAGATAGTCCCCATTATTTTGTCCGGTGGCTCTGGAACTCGACTCTGGCCATTATCCAGGTCCATGCGACCCAAGCAATTCATCAGTCTTGTGGATCAGGAAAGTCTGTTTCAGAAAACCTTATTAAGACTGAAAAAGCTACCCAACATCGAAGCTCCAATCATTGTTTGTAATGAGGATCATCGTTTTATGGTTGCCGAGCAGATGCAGGAGCTTGGAATGACTCATGACACTATTATTCTCGAGCCCACCGCCAGGAATACCGCTCCAGCCATCGCATCTGCTGCGATACGCCTGCTGAATCGCGGTTCCGAGTTTAGTCATACCATGCTGGTGTTACCCGCTGATCACTTAATCGAAGGGGAGGAAGCTTTTCTTGAGACAGTGCAACGGGGCTGCGAAGCGTCTGAAAAGGGCAGCCTGGTGACTTTTGGTGTGCTTCCCACAAAGCCAGCTACCGGCTATGGGTATATCCGAATTAATCCCAATGAAAAGGCTTCTGTCTTTCCCGTGGAAGAGTTTGTGGAAAAACCCAGTGAAGAAAAAGCAATTACTTACCTGGAAAGTGGAAATTATTTCTGGAATAGCGGGATGTTTGTTTTTACTGCCGAGGACTATATTGACGCCTTAAAGCAACACTCCCCCAACGTTCTCACACACTCCCAGACCGCCATGGAACAGGCTGTTTTGGATCTTGATTTCCTGAGACTAAGTTCAGAACATTATTCTCAATGTGAGAATATTTCTATCGACTATGCAGTAATGGAGAAGTCCACTAATGTTTGCATGGTTCCGCTGAATAGCCATTGGAGTGATATCGGGTCCTGGAGCTCACTTTGGGAAACCGGTGAAAAAGATGGAGCTGGAAATGTTGTCAAGGGTGATGTGGTTCTTGAGTCCGTAACCAATTCTTACATCCATGCAGAAAGTAAACTGGTCACCGCATTGGGTGTGGATAATCTCATCGTGGTTGAGACCCACGATGGGCTGATGGTAACGACCCAGGGTCAGGATCAGAATATCAAGAAGATCGTGAATAGACTAAAAGAAACTAACCGACCTGAAACAGAGCTCCATCGTAAAGCATTCCGCCCTTGGGGAAATTATGATTGTCTAGACAAGGGTGGTCGATTCCAGGTCAAGAGAATTATGGTCAAAAGTGGTCAATCCACCTCCATGCAAAAACACCTGCACCGTGCGGAACACTGGATCGTCGTTTCGGGAACCGCCGAAGTTACATGCGACGATGATATTTTTATGCTGACAGAAAACGAAGCGGCCTACATTCCACTGGGATCCAGACACCGACTTAGAAACCCTGGAAAAACGCCGTTGGAGATTATCGAAGTTCAGTCTGGAAGTTATCTCGGCGAGGATGACATCGAAAGATTTGATGACCAATACGGTAGGGCATAGCAGCGAGATCGCTTATTCTGATTTATCTTCCAGCCAATTCCTATCACCAATCCCGATCAGCCAGGTCCCAGGAATCAGGCCTTAGCAATTGGGCTTGGCAATCAGCCTCTAAGAATCAGATTGAGTCGTTATGACCTTTGAAAAAAGTCGGGTCGGTATAGTCTTTATCGGCCTGTGCGAGCTGCCCATGCCTTCCAATGTCGAGCCAATATTCGTAAACTGGAAAACCATGGACCTTCTGCTTTCTAGCCATCACATTCGACAAAACCTCGGGCATATCTATTCGCTTGCCAGACTCCAGACCATTCACGATCTTTGGGCTTAGGACATAAATGCCCGCATTAACAAAATGCTCAAACGTCGGTTTTTCGATAATCCCTGAAATTGCATCCCCTTCCATTTCGACCACACCAAAAGAAACTTCTACCACATGCTTTCTAACACAAACGGTGCAATGGGCCTTGCTATTGAGATGGCTCTCAATGAGCCGTCCATAATCCACCCGGGTTAGCACATCCCCATTCATTACCAGTATTGGTTTTTCTGGCTTATCGATGAGCGTTAACGCGCCAGCGGTCCCTAAAGGCTGTTCTTCAACGAGATATTCGATTTCTACACCGAATTGGGAACCATCACCAAAATAATCCATAATTACTTCCTTAAGGTAGTTCACGGAGAGATGGATTCTTGGGATACCTTCTTTAACCAGCGAATTGATGATGATTTCCAATATGGGCTGACCGCCTAACTTCAACATTGGCTTGGGGCATTCTTCAGTAAGGGGACGAAGTCGCGTACCCAGCCCCCCCGCCATAATGACCACCTCTACCTCGGGTTTGCTGTCGGTAATCAGGTCATCAAGAACATGAATCCCGATAGGCTTTTCGTTATGTAGTACTGGAATCTGGTGAATGTTATGCTTTTTCATCATCGCCAGCACACTTGCCTGTGACGTACCATCCTCAACGTAAATGAAATCACTATCGATATAGGGTTGAATTTTATCTTTAAGGGTGGCCCCTTTGATAATTGCCCGGCGGATATCTCCATCTGTCACAACTCGTTTAAGTTTCCCCGACCCGTCCACCATGAGGGCTATTTGGGAGCCGCATTCGTCGATTACCCTTATGACCTGCTCGGCATTGGCAGTTAGGGAAACAGTGAGATTGTCAATAGACCGCATTTAGTTTGAATATCTAGCCAAGGTGGCAGAAATTTGATAACAACTTCAATCCCGCCTGGCCACTGCGTTCTGGATGAAACTGAGTTCCAAAGGTGTTTTCATGTGCAACAAGAGAGGCAATTCGATTCTCTCCGTATTGCGTGGTCGCGATCAGTTGGTCTGAGAGGTCAGGATCTGCGGCATAAGTGTGAACAAAATAGAATCTGTCTTCACTGTTGACGGCATCAAGCAGTCCACATGTACTGTTGTCCCGGTTGCCTGAATTGAGAAGAATTTTCGACCATCCAATATGGGGTAACTTCACTCGTTTATCAGATTGGCCCCCTTCCGATTTAGTTACCCCATCAGATGTCACCATTTTTCTGACCTGCCCCTGCATCACCCCCAGTCCCTGAGCTTCCGGCGACTCATCACTACCCTGGAATAGCATCTGCATTCCCACGCAGATTCCAAGGTAATATTTGCCTGTTAGCAGATATTGATTCACGGCATCCTTAAAACCCTTTTCTGTAAACAACTGCACCACATACCCAAAACTACCCACTCCCGGGGAGATAATGTGGCTATGGTTTTCAAGCTCCGCTGGGTTTGATACCAATATGGGATCAAAACCGACATGACGCACAGCGTTGAATACACTTCGTATGTTGCCAACACCATAATCAAGGATTCCAACTTTCATCTTGTTGAGCTATCTCATCCACCACGTTTTGTGTTTTTAATGGCTTGCCTAATTGACACCATATCCAGACGCTCAAAGTGGAGCGCCTTTCCAATCGCAAGTGCATCGGCATAACCAGCATCAATGAGTTTTGAAACATCCTCCGAACTACCGATTCCGCCGGAGGCGATTACTGGAATATTAGCGAACTCGGACACCTGTCGAACCAAAGGAATATCGCCCCCCCCCCCCCGATAGGTTCCATCCTTATCGATTGCGGTTAGCAAAATCTCACCGGCACCAAGCTCCTCGACTTTCCTGGCCCACTCGATCACGTCTATTCCTGTTTTCTCACGCCCACATTCAACATAGGCTTCCCATTTTTTGGTATCCGTCTGTTTCGCCTGAATGGAAATCACCACACATTGCGAACCGAATCGATCCGCTATTTCACTAATGAGTGAAGGATTACGGATTGCGCCGGTATTGATAGCAACCTTGTCTGCTCCGGAAGACAACAGGGATCGAACGTCATCGACAGTATTCACCCCGCCACCGGCAGTGACTGGAACAAATACTTCCTCCACCGTGTCCTTTAAGAGTTCATCCATGGAGGGACGGCCATAGAGGCTGGCCACAGCATCAATGTAGACCAACTCATCGATTCCACTGGCATAGTACTTGCGAGCATAGTCGAGCGCATCACCAATCACCCGCACCCCTTCATACTGAATACCCTTAATGAGCCTTCTGCCTTTTACATCAAGTCGTCCTATTATTCTCGTCATCGATTTGGTATGAGTGAAAATTTAACGATTGCCAGACCACTCACTGGAAGCAAACTCATCGTATACCTCATCCCAAACCTGGTGGCGCAACTTCCATGGGCCCATAAATGCGGAGAGCGGAACTGGTCACATAAGGCCATAAAATACTCATTGGTCATGGTTGGCGACTCAAACTGCGTCGACGCAACCGGAAATTCGTGTCTATTAATACTGAGATATTCGAAGATTTCCTTTTCAAACCGATCTGGATATTCGCCATCGTATTTTTTCGCCAACGCGATGCCTTCTTCCCGGGTCAAATCTCCTGACCGGATTTCCTGGGCAGCGTCATAAGTTGTCCTGCCGATACCAAATTTGATAAATGTAGTGTAATAGTGATAATCATCTATCTTGTCATCAATACTATTATATTTACTGTAAGTACCAGCGGTACGCTCCGGAGACGCCTGGAAGCCGCCATTTTCCACCGCAAAATAATAGGCGCTTTGGGGATGCCACTTCAAATAGTAACCAAGATAGTGAACTTCGATTCCTGCCTTTTCGATACTTTCTGGATTAATGGGTAGATACGGATCAAGGTCCACTTTTTTTAGACCAAAGCTATCATAAAGCTCTGCCAGACTGGTTCCACCAAGAAACATTTCTTCATCCCTGGTACTGGTGAAATACTCCCAACTTCGCTTGGCATCAGACATATCTGAGACCGGGTTTCCATATTCAGCCTCATTCTCTCCATAAAAAATAAGCTCGATATCATTTTGGGCCGCAATTTTTGGCGCCAGATTTTTTTGCCCCAGAATAAAGGGCTGAAATGGATGCAATAGGTTTTCAACCGCCAAACGGGTCAATAACCGATGAACACGACCATTGGGGGTAAAAAGAACATTATCGAAACCAGCATGAATCCACGCTTGCTGATTCTGCCAGCCCCAGTCCGTATATAAATGGGGTGCCCAAGTGGTTGTCAAAGGATGCATGCCAAACTCATACTTCAACATATAAGCCTGATAGAAACTGTCTTTTCCGCCCGAGCCAGGAACTAGGCAGTCATAGGAGCCGTCATCTTTGCGATATTTATCGCACAAAGCCTCCAGCTCTTTTCGTCTATCATCCCAGTTTACTCTGGCTTTTAGCTCCGTTGCCTTACAGGCATCGCATATTTGGCCTTCGTTAAAACGGATGGTCGTCTTTTTTGAGGCCGCATTGTGTTTAAACTCCTGAGCAGAGTTGGGTCTTTGATTTGAAATAATACAACGCGCACAAAACTGGGTATCCTGAGGCAAACCATAAAGAGCCTCCAAATCGCCTGAGTCCGATCGAAACCGGGATAGGTCAACTGATTCGGGATACTTATGCTTCATAATCGTGTGTAATTGATGTTTAGCCAGGACAACTGGAGGTTAGCCGGATTATAACTGAATCTCCGGAGTAATTAGCTCAAATCAAAGGGGATATCAAAGAAGGATTTACCAAATCCGGTAGAGACTTCAGGGCTCCGTAAAATGTCTAGCAATTTTTCCGATGAGCCGCCGTTTCCGTATGGATTATTAAACTCACCCAGATCCTGAACAAAATTCGTATCAAAAACTTTTTCTACGGCAGAGAAAATCGAATCATAATCGTCGTCACAATCGACTACGCTTGGGGCTTTAAGCCGGCCGGCCTGTCTGTTTCCGATATTCACTGTACCTATACCAAATGAAGGGGCTTCGATTAGGCCGCTTGAAGAATTACCAATGACGCCATCGATGTGCTGCAGCGTAGAAAGATAGCGTAATTGCCCCAAAGAACGCCAGCCCGCACTTCTACCTGGGAAACGTGAAATAAATCTTTCCATTTTTTCAACCAAACCCATGCTGCCATGATCCGCATTGGGGTAGGTAAAAATGATGCTGATGTCATCCCGTTCTTCCATTACCTGCAACAGGTTATCAAAACCAATATCCTGATCCATACTGTTGGTAACGGAATGATAGGTTATCAATGCTGTTTTTTTTCCAAACTTGAAATTTAACCGATCTTCCAGTTGATCTTTTCCAAGCAGCTGCAGGCGGGTTAGATTGTCTAATCCCAAGCCACCAACATCAAATACCGTATCGGGCTGCTCCCCCATCTGGATGACTCGTTGTCGATAGACATCATTAGCAACCCCATGCCAACTAGCCATTTTGGTGATACTGTGGCGAATAGCATCATCATAGGCGCCCTCTGTCAACTCACCGCCATGGAGGTGAAAAATCGGTACCCCACATAACAATGCTGCCGTGGCAGCCCCAAGTAGTTCATAGCGATCACCTAATAAAATAATCAGGTCTGGGTGTAATTTTTCCAACGCTTCGGCAACCCCCGAAGTTGCCCTACCTGTGGCTTTCGCGACATCACTCCGATCATCGCTCTCGGTCAACTCAAGATCTATCCGGACATCGATATGGAAGCCATCTGATTCGATTACATCGATAGTCCGCCCATGCACCGAACTCAAGTGCGCCCCGGAGACAATGAGTTGTAACACCAGTTCTGGCGAAGCAACAATGTCTTTCATCAACCAATACAGAAGTCCATATTCGGCCCGGGTTCCGGTGAATACACAGACCTTTTTGTTCATATTTCCAATAAATCGTCAGGCTGATAATTGCGCTTCGCCACCGTACCGACCAACTCATCCCAACGCATGGGAGATACCCCAGTCCCGGGTCGCTTGGCCGTGATATTAGCGGCACTTAATGTTTCGCCTTTCGTAATGGCCATTTTTGCCACTAACGACTTTCGGGCAATATCAACATTCATTGTTTCACTCACACTAGCCTGTTTGATCCCATCACCCATGGCCATTTCGATATGCCTGATTTTCGTAACCATTTGCTTCAACTCCCCAGGCTCCAGACTACAGAACTGATCCGGTCCAGGGAGGTCACGGTCTAACGTAAAATGTTTTTCGACGATAGTAGCCCCGAGCGCCACCGCTGCCACAGAAGCCTCGTCCCCCAGAGTATGGTCAGAATAACCGACCTTTACCTTCAACTCATTTTTGATGGTGCCAATACATGCCAGATTTGCATCTTCAAATGGCGTGGGATACGCGGTATTACAGTGCAAAACCGTTAAATGATCCGCATCCAGTCCGGCAGATATCATGCCACTGATGGCAGCATCAATCTCAGCCAGATTAGACATACCGGTAGAAAGAATGACCGGAAGACCCTGCCCTGCAATGTGACGCAGTAAAGGTAGATTTGTAATTTCACCTGATGGTACCTTAATCCGCTGAATTCCGAGGCGAACCAACAAATCCACACTTTCGATATCAAATCCAGTGGACATGAATTCAATACCATGTCGCTGGCAGTGATCAAATAACTGACGGTGGTCATCGTCTGACAATTCCAGTCGAGCCAGCATTTCCTGTTGGCTGTCATCGTCACTCGTATTCTGTTTCTGATATTCCGCCTTTGGCGCATCATTGACAGTTAGCGACTGCGCCCTAAAAGTCTGAAACTTGATTGCATCCGCGCCAGAGCCAGCAGCCACTTCTACCATCTCCCTGGCATTGCCTAAATCACCACAATGATTAACGCCAGCTTCAGCAATAATAAATACAGAGCGGGTAATCATTTTTTATCCTGGCTTTTATCCTGATTTGGGTGATAGCCAGGATTCACGCTATTTCTAATTACCTGTCCCCCTCCAATGACAGCATTGGCACCAATTTGACAACCGGGGAACACCACCGCATGGCTTCCCACTAACACGTTGTCAGCCACGCCAACATCACCATTTAGTGTTGCCCGAGTGGAAATGTGGCAATGATTACCAACACGGGTACCGTGTTCGATTAATGCCTTGGTATTGATAACGCAATTATCCCCAATTCTGACACCGCTATTAACCAGCGCGTCGTGCATCACAATACAGCCTTTACCAATGTCTGCATCGGCAGAAACATAGGCTCGGGGCGAAATCACCCGAGCAAAGTCTGCACCGAGCTCACTGAGCCATTGGTACAACTCCATTCTTTTTGAATCACGGTCAACCATCCCCAGAGTAATTAGCACCTGATCAACCTGATCCAACCAATACTCGATCCCATCATCGTTTCCAACCACGGGAACACCATTGAACTGATCGCCAGGTTTAAGGATTCTGTCGATGATTCCAACGATATGATACTGGCCCGTCAGTCTGATTACGTCAAGACAGGACAAGCAATGCCCACCCCCACCGATAAGGAGAAGCCGATTAACTGTCATTTTCCCAGAAAATATCCGTCATATTACACTCTTGAGCTACTCGGAATGTTTACCGCTCTACGATAAAGATCCTCAGACACACCAAGGTCAACGCCAGGGTTGCTGGAAAACCTGTCATGAAAATGCATTGGATCCCAGGCCGGTCGAGTCATGATGCCCTGTTTGTTGGTGTATTCCAAAAAAGCGTCTTTGTCTTCCTCATTGGGCATAATTAGCGTATTTAGCCAATAATTTGCATAACAATCCTCCCGCTCGTGCACAAAGTCATAGGACTGGGATGCAAAAAAGTTGCCATATGCCTTTGCGATCTGTCGCTTATCCTGAATTTTGTCTGAAAGTTGCTCCATTTGCGCGCACCCAAGGGCTGCGTTCAAGCCTGGCATCCGATAATTGAATCCAAGTTCATCATGCCGATATTTCCATACATGTGGGTTTTTCGCCGTAGTCGAAAGAAACTTTAGTTTCCCGGCAAGCTCCCCATCATCTGTCAACAATGCGCCACCACCACCAGTGGTGATGATTTTGTTTCCGTTAAAACTCATAACGCCAATGGTGGTAAAGGTACCGCAATGCTGATTGAGACAAGTACTGCCGATGGATTCCGCGGCATCCTCGACAACGGGGATATTCCACTTCTCACAGATTTTTACAATTTCATGGATGCGTACCGGATGACCAAATGTATGCATTGGTAAGCAGGCAGCAATCCGTTTCCCAGTAATACGATTAAAAGTAACGCCTGCTTTTATCTGCCCATGGGATTCAAGAAAGGATTCAAGACGATCCGGGCTTAGACCCATGGTATCCCAGTCAACATCAACAAATATTGGCTGGGCGCCGGTATAGACAATGGCATTGCAGGTGGCAACAAAGGTTAGCGGTTGAGTAATCACCTCATCGGATGCCCCTACCCCCAGGGAATGCAACGCCAGATGAATCGCAGCAGTGCCATTCACAACGGAAATAGCGTATCCCGCACCAGTAAATTCGCATAGTTTCTGTTCGAACTGGTCAACATATTCACTGACACTGGAAACAAATGTAGTATCGATCGCATCACAGATGTATTTTTTTTCATTACCAGCGAACACGGGACCATGCAGCGGAATGAAGTCCCCGGACTGATAAACCTCTCGCACGAAATTGACAAAATCCTTATACATTATAAATATCCGCTTTATAACGACAGCTATTCTCCTTTACTGAAAACCAGTCAATGGTACGCTGAAGTCCTTCCCGTAAAGAGACTTCTGGCTGATATCCAGTCATGGATATAATTTTGCTATTGTCACAATGTAAACGAAAAACCTCTGATTTTTCCGGTCGCATTCGTTGTGCTTCCTGCGACACCTCGACTTCCTTGCCCATTAATTCAGCAATAAGCGCAATAGTATCAGCGATGCTGACCTCAGAGTTTGAACCAATATTAACTACCTCTCCAACGGCGGCGTCACAACTGGCCAGGGTGATGAATCCCTTGCAGGTGTCACTAACAAAATTAAAGTCCCGGGTTGGAGATAGATCTCCCGCATTAATTCTGTCTTTTCCGAGCAATTGAATAATCACGGATGGAATAACCGCTCGGGCTGATTGTCTGGGACCATAAGTGTTAAACGGACGGGCTATGGTAACGGGCAGCTCAAATGCATTATAAAAACTCTGAGCCAGCGCATCCGCAGCAATTTTTGTTGCACTATAGGGAGACTGGGGTTGGAGCGGATGTCTTTCGTCAATGGGAACGTACTGGGCAGTACCATACACTTCGCTTGTTGAGGTATGGATAAATCGTTCGACGTTATTCTCCCTCGCGGCCTGACACATATTTAAAGTGCCGTTAATATTGGTTTCTACATAACTATTTGGCGCATGGTAGGAATAGGGAATGGCGATGAGTGAAGCAAGGTGATAAACCACATCGATGTCTTTGGTAATCATTTGACAAAATGCAGGATCCCTGACATCGCCGGAAACAATCTCAACCTGATCCCCGATCCCGGAAACATCGTCCAGCCATCCCCAGCTATTAAAGGAGTTGTACAGTGTCAAAGCACGAACACTATCTCCATTTGCAACCAAAGCCTCGGTCAGATGTGAGCCGATAAACCCATCAGCGCCGGTAACCAGTACTTTTTTACCCATTATTCACTACTTGTTATTAACATTTCGGTTATAGGCTAAACCCATCATCGACAACGATATTTTGCCCGGTTACCATTGCCGATTGCGCATCGAGCAGAAACAGTAAAGCGCTGTCCAGATGTTCCGGCTCCAACATCCCCTGCAAGCCACACTGATCCCTGTATTTTATCAAAAATGGCTCCGGCTGATGGTCAAATACTCCGCCTGGACTAATGCAGTTCACCCTAACTCCGTCCTTTTTTAGATACTGCGCCATGTATTTCGTCAACTGAATCACCGCCGCCTTAATGGCTGCATATTCCACTGGCACCGTCATTGATGTATTTTCGTAAATACCAAACTTTGGAGCAACAACCCCATAAATAGAGCTAAGATTAACGATGCTGCCTTGTTTCTGCTCCCTGAAATAAGCACCAAATATCTTTGCCACCAGGAAAGTGCTAGCGAGATTCAAATTCACATTTTCACAAAAATCATCATATTCAACCGCCATAAAATCACGGCCATAATTCGAGTTTCTGGGATAGGCTGAATTCACCAAACCAGTAACGGTCCCAAAATGGGCCCTTGCCCGCTCAAGCCCTTCGGTCACACTCACCGTATCATTAACATCCACTTTCACACCTAGAAAATCATCTCCCGAAAATAACGTATTCAATTCAGACAATCCTTTTTCAGATATATCAGAAGCCACCACACGACCACCGTTTTGCAATATCATGGAAACGAAGCGTCGGCCGATTAAACCCGCAGCGCCGGTTATAAAGATCACTTGATTGTTAAGTGTTTGTCTATTTGTCATAGTGGTTCTTCAAAAGGAGCTCAGCCATTAAGAAATCAAATTCTGTATCGATATCAATGGCATTTTCCGGCTCTACGATAACCGCATGCACACGACCATCCCAAAGACTGGAGCCGGAGAGTATGTATTCTGGTCGACAAACATAGGCCACTGTCGCCATGTTATAGGCCTGGGAAACATCCTGACGTCGAATGATTTCTGTATCCGTATCGTTGAATCTTGAATAACTCCCACCTTCCGCGAGCTTCAGCATATTGAAATGGGGATTGTGCTGGGATTTGGTCGCCGTCACCACGATATCAATCCCATCGGCTAAGGCACTGATACACTTTTCAATGTCAGCAACTATTCGACATGGGGAGGTAGCAGGAAGGGAAATGAAAGTATCAAACTGACCCCAGCGCTCCGTTACCCATTTTACGGCATGCTGCCATGCTGTCCATTCCGCTGCTTCGTCCTGGGCTAGTTCGGCGGGTCGCAAAAAAGGCACTTCCGCCCCATGAGTCCTGGCGATTTCGGCGATCTCCGGATCATCCGTTGAAACAATCACCCTTTCGATCCCGGGGCTCTTAAGGGCCACTTCAATGGAATAGGCAATCAATGGCTTATCCAGCAATTTTTTTATGTTTTTACCGGGAAGACCTTTGGACCCTCCCCGGGCAAATATGAAAGCCCAGCAGCTCATGTCGATGACGAAACCCAATTAAAGCCCGGATTGTATACCAAGGAATCAATGAACAATCTGTGGCCAAACAATTAGTACAAAAAAAGAGGGGTTTAGCGCCAACAACGGGGGTCCACACTAGTGGATGATGTCAATGCCCAGTCTTCAAAACAGATTTTTTCACCAGACACATCATCATCCCACTGAATCACCCGGCGCAATTGTTCGACCTGGGAAAAACCCAAAACCCAGCGATCCACAACATCCAGGCTTTTGGCAAATGCCATACAGACATCGAACGCATCCACAGACAAATTCGACAGATAAGAGATAAAGCGCTGGTGATGATCATGTAATAGCGGGGCATTAATAGGTGGAAATTCTTCTTTCAATAACAGACCTTTCATAAAGAGGCTTCGAGCATGAATCTCAACCCCTTTTTCTCTTAGCCAATCAAGCGTTCCTGAAATCAACAACCTCTGATCGAAGATATTGAGGGGGAGTTGTATAAGATCAAAAATACACTTCTTATTATAGAGGTCGTCTACTTCTTCTTGAGTGTAAACAGAGACCCCTATTTTATTTACCAATCCACGCTCCTTTAGGCCAGACATCCATGACACAATTCTCTCTGCCCCAGGCTTATATAAATCCGCCACACTATGGACCAATAACCCATACACTGAACTGACACGCAGTTTCCTCAGCGAATTCTGCAGCCCGTTCTCCAGCCGAGCAATGCAATCGTCACTTACCTCGTTACGTTCCAACTTAACCATTTTCGTCACAATATAGGACCCCCCGAGACATATTCGCCCTAAAACCTGCTCAGACTCACCATATCCTGGAGCAGTATCAAACATAGCGAGTTTCTGGTTGACGCAATACTCAATAAGTCGAGCCACTTCATTTTCCGCTACACGATGGCTCTCCACCCCAATGCCATAGGTCATTCCAAAGTTCGCTGTACCCACTGCTATTTTATTTTTCACTCAACTAATCCTGAATATGTTGCTCACTGAAAGATTGGCTTTTGGGATAACAGATCTCACATCAGTAGCGGGCAACCACACTCCCAGGAGGACAGTACCCCCTCCATTCCCAGATGCACAGGTGGAAAGATTCACCACATCATCTTTAGTATCCATACCCACGTATCCCCGCAGAAGGCCAGAAACAGAATACCAGACACTGCCAAATGAACCGTTTTCATCGCTTACTCCCTCGTTTCATACCTCTATTTACTTATCAAGTGAGCGCCATGTTACTGGTACCTTTAAGCGATTAAAAATCAATTCTATCAGCTGACTCCAGATGAAAAAAGTTGACATTCACGCTTTGCTAAAACCCCAGATTTTCGCTTTGGCAAAATACTATCACTCGCATTAGTTTTACTATCTCAAGATTGTAAAGAGTAGCCGTGACATTAAACTCTGATTCGGTCATAATTCCATTTCATTCCTATTCACGACTACCGCATCCTTATATTGCCGGCGAAAAACGGAAAAGGACGTGCGAGGTACTTGTTTTACTCTTCTATCCCGCTTGAAAAACACTCGTAAGTTCTTGTGGGTCGTAAGTTCTTATGGGAGAGGGTTGACAGCGTTTCAAATTAGCCTTTCCAAATTTTTCTGCAAACACATGTCCATTTTGTGATGAAAGCTATTTACTCCTCAATTAATGAGTTAGACATTCTTTTCCCCGTCGCTAAAAAACTTCGAGACGAACATGGAATAACGCCCATCTACTGGAGTGGAGCAAACAACATGTCTACTACGATAAAGTCGGCGTTTCCTGACATCCTGTTTCATGATTTTATGGACGCCATCAAGGGAGAATGGCCCGCAGAAATTGACCTTGAAATTGGGTATCGGCAATTTGGTCGAGACCTTATTGCGCAATATATGGGAGTTGAAAAAATTTTCTATGAGCTGTGTCTAACTCGATCAGACCCAGGGAATGGATTCAAATACTACGAACTAACAAACTATTTTCACCGAGCCCTGGCAGCGGCGCTGTCATTTATTTCTACTCATAAGCCAGATATATGGATTTCCAGTCTTCCTCCTCACGCAATGTATGACAATGTCATGTACGAGGTTTGTCGTCAAAACGGAATTAAAACTATTATTTTGTATGACACCAATCTTCCAGGTTACATGCTCACTATCAACGACCTCAACTACTCCATTGACCCATTAAGAACAGAGGCAGCACGTCTACTCGCAGAAAATATCGACACTTCTGAATCAGCTCTACCAGAAGCAGTTCGAAAGTATGTACAGGGAATTCGCAAGGATTATGAACATGGAAAACCTTTTCAGTTCGAAATCAACTACCCCGGTGACTCCGGATTAGATCGGCATAGTTTCAAGCGAATACGATCAGAGTTAAGCGCAAAACAATCAGCACAGATTAGAACGCTGATCAAACATACTTTTCGTCATGGGTTTTCGAAAACACCGTTCGACAAACCACATTATATCAAGCAGGCGAATGTCTCATGGAAAGACTCATTCAGGGACGCGAAATCGTGGCATAAATACCGTATTCGAATAACAAATGACGCTCAAAGAGCATTTAATAGTTACCAGTCTCTTTGCAATCCTTATGATCCTCAAAAACCATATGTTTTTTTCCCACTTCATATGCAGCCTGAGTGCACCACTGTGCCGCAGGGGGGAGAGTTCGCAGACCAGTTAATGACGTTGAGAATGTTGCGCTCAGCGCTTGACAGTAATCAGTACATTTTTGTTAAAGAAGCTCCGGGTCAATTTCGCTGGCATCGCGGCTCCTCTGCCAGGTACACGTGGATTTATGAAGAGATGGCTTCCATGCACAATGTACACCTATTACCGATGGACACCAATCCTTTTACGTTGATTGATAATAGCGAATGTGTTTTTTGCATCACTGGCACAGCAGGTTGGGAATCCATCGTCCGGGGAAAGCCCGTCATTGCGATGGGTTCTCTCTATTATTACAAGGGTTTCGATGGTGTATATCAAGCCGAAACCACTGAAGACATCAGGAACACTCTTTTGGATATTAAGTTGAACCCTGAAATAAGCTGGGAAACCACATTACGTAACATACATGCACTGATTAATATCTCCCACCCTTGCACCCATCAGACAAAGCACCTCAAACTACATCAAATACCGCCAAACGAAAACACCAACATATTGACCCAAGCTATTGTGTCTTCCTTATCGATCAGCCTGGAGTAATTGATTCGACATACTGACTCTTACGTGTGGCCAAGTCAGTGTTTTCTATGTTTTTCAATGGCTATTATGTATAATCCACACGAGGGCTGTCTCTATGAATTTTTTCCCTACTTTTCAATTACCTGGCTATTTTTCAAGACCAAAACATGCGTTATGCAACGGTGGTTCGCTATCCGTTGAGGCCAACATTTCAAAAAGTAGTGTATCTTCATTTTATCTGAAGGATGAACGTATTTTCCAGAATCCCATTCCAATACTATCAGAATCGTCAGGATCTTCTGTTTTTTAGAGACAACTGCTGGCCACCTTACCCGTGCACGGCGAAGCAAATTTTCTTTATTAGATCTTCTTTATTCAAGGCTAGTTTTGAATCCACGTCCTTACAAAAGTTCAACAGCTTTTAGAGCATGAGAAATGAATCCGCTATTAGTTACCGCCGAAAACCTACTAAAGTACAATAGATTGTCCTTGTTGTTGTTTCGTATTTTGGGATCATCTCCTAAAACTTATGCTAGAGACAAACTAGTAAGATATGATAAAAATTTTACAAGGTTTGATCTTATCAACCACCTGATAAAAGAAAACGGTTTTTCCCGATATCTGGAAATTGGTGTCAGTATTCCAAGCAAATGTTTTGACCGGATTCAGGTGCAAACAAAGATGGGGGTTGATCCAGACGCTTCAGCAAACGCGTCTCATGTAATGACTTCGGATGAGTTTTTTGAAAAAACAAAGAAAAGTTTGACATCATTTTTGTTGATGGTTTACATCATTCAGAACAAGTTGAAAAAGATATTTTAAACTCTCTGGAAGCCCTGAATGAGGGAGGCTATATTATATGCCACGATATGTCTCCCGAGAAAGAAAGCCACCAAATTGTCCCACGAGTAAACAATCAACCAACCTGGAATGGCGACTGCTGGAAAGCCTGGGTCAAGCTCAGAAGAGTGAGAAGTGACTTGAGTATGCGAGTAATTAATGCCGATCATGGGCTAGGTGTGATAACAAAAGGCAAACAGCAATTGTCCGAACTTCCCGCATCAATTCCTTGGCCCCTGTTTACAAAATATCGAGAAGAAATACTGAACCTGATATCCGTCGAGAGTTTTTTGGGTAAATCCGGGTAATCCCAGTCAACTGGGCTTATGTTAAGAACGTATCTCAACGAAAATCAAAGAGACCGCCTACGTTTTCTAGCATCCCGTTTTCTCCAGCATAAACAGGAATTCTTTCGGTTCATTGCGCTTTTTACTTCCGCCACTTTTCTTCGAAACGCGTGTCGATCCTTCAACTTTTGGCTGAATACAAGAAGAACACCAAAAACCCTCTCATCAGGAACGGACGTAAATATTGAATTTCTTCAGATTTGCCAGGAAATAAATATTGAGGATGGATCCAGTAGAAAACTACCGAAAATTGGTGTTAAACCTCAGTTATACGGCAGACCAAAAATTTGGTATCAACCCGTTAGACCATCCTGGCTGAGGGATGTTTACATCGCAAATGCCGATAGCATTTATATCACCAAATCAGGTCGAATCTTTGATTCCGGTTTTAGGTCTCTTTTTAAGCTATGGAATAGAAGGGAGTACAAGTTACTACAGAATTTACGTAGTCGTTCCTGAAGAACCCGAAAAGGCTACATATACAGTATAAACTGGATATAGTCCTGGTTTGAATCGACCGGAATTGTTAAACTGGCGTTCAGTTTCTGGTCGAACACGAGGTATATATGCTACCTGACAGCCCGGTGAATGACGATCAACTCAGTTTCTTCAACATCGTTGATCAGCTGGATACGTCCCATCCCCTGATTGCCCTTGGCAATACCCTTGACTGGTCATCGCTTGAAGCCTCCCTGAGCCAGTACTACAGCGCGAAGGGGCGGGCCGCGAAACCGATCCGGTTGATGAGCGGATTGCTGATGATCAAACAGCTGTACAGCTTAAGTGATGAATCGGTGGTGGATCAATGGAAGATGAACCCGTACTTTCAGGTGTTCTGTGGTGAGGTGAGTTTCCAGACGCAGGTACCGTGCCATGCGACGGAACTGGTGAAGTTCCGCAACCGGATTGGGTCGGAGGGAGTCAGGGAGATCTTTTCGCTGTCGGTAAAACTGCATGGGAAGCTGGCAGAGGAGCGGACAGTACTGGTAGATACCACGGTACAGGAGAAGGCGATCACGTACCCGACAGACAGCAAGTTGGCGATAAGGATCATCAATCGCCTGAACAAGCTGTCGAAGTTACACGGGATACAACAACGACGAACGTACGTAAAGGAAGTGCGGTCACTTCGTTTGGCATGTCGTCATTTCCGTCACGTGAAACGACGTCGTAAGGCGAACAAGGCGTTGAAACGATTACGAACCATTGCGGGTGTGTTGCTCAGGGAATGCCAACGGAAGTTACCGATCGATGTTCTGACGGCGCAGGAAGCGAACTTTGCGTTATACGAACGTGTTTTGTCTCAACAGCCCAAAGACAGGAACAAGGTTTACTCCCTGCATGATCCTGCTGTGTACTGCGTGGGCAAGGGGAAGGATCACAAGGCGTATGAGTATGGTCGCAAGGCGTCAGTGGTGGCGACGAAGGAGTCACAGGTGATTGTGGGGGTGGTGAGTCATGACGAACATGATCATGATTCGAAGACCCTGAAAGCAGCACTGACAGAAGCCCATACCCACCGTGAGACATCGATCAGGCTGGCGGTGGTTGACCGGGGATATCGGGGAGCGAAGAATAAAGTGGATTGTGAGGTGCTGTTACCGGGTCCTCCGCTGAAACGGGACAATGCTTATCAACGCCAGAAGAAACGGATACTGTGTCGCAAACGAAGTGCGATAGAACCGATCATCGGTCATTTGAAGCATGATCATCGTTTATTGAGGAGCTGGCTGAAGGGAGCCGAAGGAGACCGTATCAATCTGCTGATGGCGGGTTGCGCGTGGAATTTGAGAAAGTGGATGATCGCTTTCTTTTTGTTTGAAAAACCCAACGGCGGAGAGCAAACATTACTCGCCATTGCCTGTTGTCAGCCCCTTGGGACGCCGCTAATCGTCGTCTGGGTGTTGTCCTGATCCGAAGGTCGAAAATGACGCATGATCGCTAACGACATCGCGCCTTTTTTCAGGACGGACTAGTCTACTCGAATACCTCAGCGAGTATGTTCGTTTGTCTGACTGTTTTTTGACCAGCTCACTGTCGGGATTGACTCTGTATCTGGTTCAATTTTTTTTTCACCAATTCAGTAATAATCAATAATAACAACTCAATAATAACCACGCAGATTAGGATGAGATCCATACATTTTTTCTCATCCTGCATTATCCTTCTCAAATGGCGATTATCTCTTGACCGTTTCCGTTAATGAATTGTCATATTATCCGTTCTAACCCACTTGTACTAACCCAATATTCGACCCGGATTCAGAATGCCGTTGGGGTCCATGGTTTTCTTCAGGGTTTTCATTAATGTGATTTCTTCCCTGGTGCGGCACAGGTGTAGGTACTTTCGTTTGCTTACACCCACACCGTGTTCTGCGGTTACTGTGCCGCCGAATTTAGCGACTATGTCATAAACGCAGTCGTAAATGGCTGAAACGTCGTTTGGGTTATCCGTCCAGGTGATGAAGTGGAGATTACCATCGGCAATGTGCCCCAAAGGTAAATTGTGAATATTTTCGAAACGAGCCTCTAGTGCCTGGTCAGTAGATTCGATGAATTCTTTCATTTTACTGATGGGTAGGCCAACATCAAAGGAGGCAAAACCGGCCAGCGTTGTCATTAGGTCGGCCACACCATCCCGGATGGTCCAAAATGCATCACTGTCCTTGACGCTATTGGCAATCACCGCATCTTTAACCAGGTTATTTTCCATTTGTTGAAAGAGAGCCTGTTCAAATTGCTCGTCAGTGCATCCTTCAGCTTCCAGTAACACATAGAGTTCATATTGCTGATCAAAGGGTTGGCGAGCTTGTTCACTGACTTCGCAAATGGCATTGACATAACTTTTCCACATAACTTCAAAAGACGTGACACCGGGCAAATTCGCCATGATATTTTTTAGAAAGGTGGTGGTAGCCTGGAAATCAGAAAGGGCACACAAGGCGGTCTTTCTTGATTCGCTTCCGGGGTACAGACGTAGCACCAATTCCGTAATAACGCCCAGAGTGCCCTCAGAGCCGATAAACAGATGTTTAAGGTCATAGCCTGCATTATTTTTTATCATTTTGTTCATGGCGCGAATCGGGGTGCCATCGGCCATCACCGCCTCAAGACCCAGCACCAATGATCGGGCGCTACCAAAACGCACCACCTGATTACCCCCAGCGTTGGTTGCCACATTTCCACCGATATGGCAGGACCCTCTGGCACCCAGGTCCAGAGGAAATCGTAAATCGGCGTCCGCAGCGGCCTGTTGGATAACTTGCAATGGAGTCCCTGCCTTGACTGTCATTGTCATGCCCTGGTGGTCCAATTCGATAATTCCGTTGAAACGTTCCATGGACAAAACTATTTCTCCTTCCAGAGGTGTTGCCCCTCCACTGAGCCCAGTCATGCCTCCTTGAGTGACTATGCCCAATTTGTTTTCGTTGCAATAGGCTAGCGCACTCCTGAGGGCGTCGGTATCGACCGGACGCAACACGACTGACGGCTCGCAGGCGTTTTCTCCACCCCAATCAACATGATAGCGGGGCGCGATGTCTGCACCGCTTAGCACACTACTATCGTCCAGCAATTCGATTAGTGCGGTAATGTGGTGTTGCATAATTTTTCCTCGAACGTGGTTTGGTATCTGGGGACAGTATACCTATTTGATTATTGCTGACAGTTATTTGGATATTGTTATTGATAACTTTCTGTTACCAGATTGTCCAGCTTTCTTTAAACTCGGCTTTCTCTGCTGGCCCTCCAGTGCGATGGCGAGCACAAAACCCTTTGAAGTTCTGATTTGTGTCTTACACCATATAGGCAGTCCATGGCAACAAGGTTGTAGTTGATCGCGATTCTAATAGGTATACTGTTCCCGGAATTCATAACGAGAAAGAGATAGAGGTAGAAATGAAAAAACGAATTCTTATTACCGGAGCGACGGATGGCATTGGTTTGGAAACAGCCAAAGTACTCGGGGAGTCCGGACACCATCTGCTTTTACATGGACGTAATCAGAGCAAGCTGGAGCAGGTGGAAAACAGCCTGCTAGAGGCTAACCCAAAGGGAAGTATTGTGTGTTACGTGGCGGATCTATCGATTCTGGATGAAGTGGAGAGTCTCGCAAACAAAATTACTGCTGATCACCAATCACTGGATGTCTTAATTAATAACGCTGGAGTCTTTAATACCAATAATCGGATTACTCCAGATGGGTTTGATGTGCGCTTTGTGGTTAATACCTTTGCGCCGTATTTGCTGACCCATATGTTATTACCATTGTTACAGAGTGATGGAAGAGTGATTAATTTGTCCTCTGCGGCCCAGTCTTCTGTGGATCAAAGAGCGCTGTCAGGAGACCTGGAATTACCTGACTTTGAAATGTACGCCCAAAGCAAGCTTGCAATTACCATGTGGTCACGGGAAATGGCGGCTTCTTTGAGTCCAAATGTCCCATCAATTATCGCGGTTAATCCTGGGTCGATGCTCGCGAGCAAAATGGTCAAGGATGCCTTTGGGGTGCCGGGAAACGACATTCGAATTGGCGCAGATATACTTGTAAGGGCCGCGCTATCCGATGAATTTAAAGACGCATCCGGGCTTTATTTTGATAACGACTCCGGACAATTCGCATCGCCACATGCTGATGCCCTGGATGCAGATAGATGTGCGAAGGTTTTACAGGGAATTAATGGAGTATTGAAAAACAGGATATCTAGTTGACCATTGCCGATAGGTGTTTGGACCGCTGGGTATACTGTCCCCACAATTCCACCCAAAACTCCATCAGTCTCTAATTGCCATATGTTCAACAAGTATTGCTACTTGCAACAGATCACGCACGGTATCCTGATGAATCGAACTCGTTCCCATGCTGTTGGCTTTATGATCGCTTAATCGTCGTCTGTGCTTTGCAATACTCTTATTGCAAAGAAGGCGAATGTGGTCTACTTGTTTGTAGGTTTTCTTGGGTTCGATTTCTCCATTTGACGCAAATCGATTGATTTCAGAACCTAGCAATGCCAAAACCTCTGCGTGAATATGCTGAATCTCGTGCATTCCCTCAGTAGAAAACATAACTCCCCGACCCAATCGTTTTTCCGCCAGACGTGAGAGGTTATGAGAAATTATATCTCCTATATTTTCCATGGTAGAAGCAAATTGCAGTATTTCATCGAGGCTGCGTTCGAGACCAGCGTCAGAAATGTGTCTTCTGGCTTCTGAAAGATATTGATGAATCACCCGGTTACGCGCATTGATTTCCCGGTCGGATTCAACAATACGTTCAATCTGCGACTGATCATCTGCAGCAAACATGCCCAAGGCGCGTGAGAATAGTGTTTCGGTGATGTCCCCAAGGCGATAGGCTTCACGTCTCGCACTGGATAAGGCCGAAGTCGGTTGCTGTAACATTGACGGGTCAAGCCCTGAGCCCGCAGCGATGGACAATGAAGCTGAACGTTCTAATTCTCTTTGATTCAGTTTGTCCAATACTCTGGTGACCAGCTTTGCGGAAAACGGGAAAAATAATATCACCAGTAAAAGATTAAATCCGATATGCAGAAAAACCACCTGGCTGCCCGGTTGAGGAGATAGGCGAGGTAAAAATTCAATCCAGAATGGGACGGTGAATAACAGAATCAATCCAAAGGTTGTCCGTAATAGGATGTTGGAGATCACCACACTGCGGGCTTCCGTATTGGAAATCCCAACCATTGGCAAGACGATTAATCCCGCGCCTATATTTACGCCCAATAGCATTGGAGCAAACAAGTCCGGTGGTAGCAGTCTACTTTGGGAAAGTGCTGCTATCACTAACACCATAGCAACACTTGAATGGGAAAACCAGGTTGCACCAGCTACCAATATCATTGCCAACCATGGCACAGACTTCAGTATAAGCAACCATTCGTCTGGCAGTGGTATGGCAGTTAAAGGTGCAATGGTGTGCTTCATCAGCTGAATTGAGATCAACATCAATCCGAGCCCGAGCAGAATTCTGCCGAAACATTTTCCACGCCAGGTTGACATCGACAAATTCAAAAGCATGCCAACAACCAATAATATGGAAGGCATCAACGACAGATCTACATACAGAATTCTAGCTGCAATCGCAGAACCAAGATCAGCGCCGAGAACAATAGCCATAGCGGCCACTAGCGTCAACGTACCGGAAGTCAACAATCCGGTTGCCAGAAGAGCGGTTGCGGTTGCGCTTTGCATCAATAGCGCCGCAATTACACCGGAGGCAATTGCCTTGAATGGTGCGGCGGATGCGCCTGCAACCAATCTATTCAGGGTTGATGCAAATGAGCGTTCTACCGAGTTGCGTACTGTATGACTGCCCCAAAGTAACAAACTAATGCTTGCCATCATGTGAATCAGCAGCGACCACGTATTGGTAGCGTCCTGGATCATGAAAATACCACAGTGGAAATTGATGTCATGGCATTGGTAAATAGATGGATACGAATGTCGGGTGCCGAGTAAAACCTGAGGACAGTATACCTACATAATAGAATACATGTGACCTCGTGGGCCAATTGGGCGTGGAGAGGAGCTGGATTTGACAAAGAGAAGTGACAGAGATAAGTGACAGAATTCACCTCAATAATATTAATATGGCCCCATTAGGAGAAGTTTTAATCCTAAAGATATTCTGCTTTATAGGGCTTCCATTCCAGCACTTAAACCTCTAATCACCGAGAGAAAACTGTCTCGAACATATTTCCTGTTACTCGCATAGCATCAGTACTTTTTAAAACCAGATTTCCAGGCCGGCGAAGCCAGGATAGATTGAGAAGTTAGATTGCGACCCCCCAGGGTCCTGTCGACAGGCTTTATCGCTTTTCCTTTCTTTACCCCTGTTGAAAGAAGGCCTTTGGATCATTCAATATGGGATCGAGGCGCTTTAAAGCTTCCTGTAAAACCTGATCGGTTTGGGCGAAACAGAGTCGAAACCAACCGGATTGTTCTAGTAAAAAACCTTCCCCCGGCGCGAGTCCAACTTTCGCCTCCTGGATGATTTTTTCTGCGAACTGGAATGTGTTTTCTACATCTTTAACGTGGAAAAAAGCATAAAATGCTCCTTGGGGTAGAGGGCAGGTTACCGCTTCATATTTGTTTAACGCACTGACCACATAATCCCTTGCGTTGCGTAATTTGTCCACGGTGTTTTGAATAAACGGCTCGCCGTTCAATATGGCGGTCGCACCGGCCTTTTGGGTGAAAACCGGGGTACAAGAAATTGAAAATTCGGTTATTTTTTCGATCACTGGAGAAAGATCGTTGGGGAGAACCAACCATCCCAGCCGCCAGCCAGTCATGCTCCAGGCCTTGGAAAATGAATTGACTACGATAAGTTTATCCTTGGGGCCTGCGAGGTCCAGGAAAGACGGCGCGGCCTTATCAGTATTGAAAACTAGCCTGCTATAAACTTCATCAGATATTAGCCAAATACCCCTTTCCCGAAGCGAGTCCATGATGAAAGTCATTTCCTCCCTGGATAGGGTGAATCCGGTGGGGTTTGAGGGCGAATTGATTAATACAACTTTAGCGTGCTCACAAGCGTCAATGAATCTTTCACAGTCCAGTTTCCATTCTCCTTCGATGAATTCCACCGAGAAGGTCTCAAGCTTCGCGCCCTGAATCTCGGGTATCCGAATCAGATTGACGAAAGAGGGTGTCAGTGTCACCACCGTGTCTCCCTCATTTAATAGAACCTGGAATGCCAGGTTTAGGGCATTGGCTCCGGCGGCGGTAATGGCTATACGGTCCTGGGTGATAGCTGAATCATGGAGATTGCTTAAGTAATCTGCAATGGTTTGACGCAAAAAAGGATGCCCCAAATTTTCAGAATAAAATGTATCCCCGGAGGCCATTGATTATGCTGCGGATTCGCAAATAAATGCCGGTGTAGGCTCGTTGGGTTCACCAAACCAAAGGGGGAGAATTCCTTTCGTTCCCATTGCAGCATTGGCTAAAACCCGGGTCAATGAAGGGGGAATACCGGTGGCACGGCTTTGTAGGTTTTCGATGATGGGGTTCATTTTACACAGGGTGAGTGATCGTTCTTCAGATGAGGCAAGGATATCAGGAAAACGGGTTGTGACTGGAATGTAATGAGCTACAATTGCGCTTATTAGAGACTGTTCTTCATTTCATTGTCATGTCTGCATTTGTTGTCGTGTCTAACGCCGTTGAGGGGTTTTGTGCACGGTCCCGGACTGGGATGAATCAGTTTTGGACTCAGACCCTGTTCAGAATTCAAGCCGGAATTGAAACCGGAATTCAAGCCAGAATCCCGGTTAGGACCCAAGCTGGAATTCAGACCCAGACAATCATTAATTCAGGTATCTGAGAGAAAAGAAAGAAATAAAGTGGCGCGAACATTTCCGGTGGCGCTACGATATCGTTTAACAATTTGATCCTAAAAGCGTGACCAAATAGTCTGATGTGCAGGACATTATGAAAAAAGTAGCCATTGTAGGAGCCGGTTTGGCTGGCTTCTCTGTTGCCCGTAAACTTCGGGAGCTGGGATTTTCCAATTCCATTTCACTTTATGGGGATGAGGGAATGATTCCCTATGATCGACCTCCATTGTCTAAGGCTTATCTGCTGGGGGAAACGGGGCGGGAAAACCTCGAATTACGCGCCGATAGTTTTTTTCAGCAGAACGAAATCGGGTTATTCGCCCAAAAAAAAGTACAGCGCATTGATGCTGAGTCAAAAAAGCTCTACTTCGATGGCGGAGACGAGCAGTATGATGCTTTGGTTTTCGCCACAGGAGCTACTGTCAGGCAGCTTCCAGAAAGTGTGACCGGTGGTTTGCAGGGCGTCTATGGTTTGCGGGATCTAAGAGACGCTGACAATATCGCAAAAGCATTCGAGAATGCAAAGAATGTTCTGGTTGTTGGTGGAGGTTATATCGGTCTGGAGCTAGCGGCAGCCGCCATCAAAAAAGACCTGAATGTGACTCTGGTTGAAGCAGCTCCCCGAATTCTGCAACGGGTCGCTGCGGAGCCCACTTCAGACTATTTTCGACAATTGCATCAATCCAAAGGGGTTGATATCCGCGAAGATGTGGGATTGCAACGCCTTGTGAGTGACGGGCAGTTAAGCGGTGAGCAGGTGGGTAATGGGAAGGTAAGCGGTGCAGAGCTATCTGATGGCTCTACGGTAGAGGCGGACTGCGTACTGGTGGGGGTTGGCATTGTTCCGAATACAACACTCGCTGAAGACGCAGGAATTGAAATCAATGGAGGAATTCAAACAGATGAGCACTGCCGTACGTCGGATCCATCCATATGGGCAGCTGGGGATTGTGCATCATTTCCGAACAATGGAGGATGGTTACGCCTTGAAAGTGTGGGCAATGCCATCGACATGGGGGAATGCGTCGCTGAAAATCTGATGGGGGGTGAAAGAATATATGTCGCCAAGCCCTGGTTCTGGTCTGATCAATACGAAGCCCGCTTACAAATAGCCGGCCTTGGAACCGGCCATGACCAGATTGTGATGCGTCCGGGGGAGAAGGAGGGGGCGATTTCTCACTGGTATTATGGAGCGGGAAAGTTGTTGGCGGTGGATGCGGTAAATGATTCTAAAGCATACATGGTGGGCAGGCGTCTGATCGAAGCGGGACGTACCCCCGATCCCGCCCTGGTCGTTGATGTTGAGACTAAATTAACGGCGTTGCTTAAAAATTAGAATGGTTGAGATTTGACTTCTGCTGTGAACTTAAAGGACATTATTTTTCGGCAACGTCTGCTTAAACGGTAAAGGAGGGCATGTAACTCAACTGGCCTTTTTATTGGCAATCAAATCAGCTCCAGCTGGCAGGTAGGTGGGAGTGAAAAAATCTGGCTGCTGTTTCGGATGAAGCGGAGTTGTAGGTGTAATTCAAGGTCTTTACCGGCAAGAGTTACTGGTCGGCAGGAGTTACTGGTCGGCAGGAGTTACTGGTCGGCAGGAGTTACTGGGTTGGTATTTATTCTTCGTTCAAATGACAGGCAACCCTTAATCCCTGATCGAAATGTCGCAGTGGCGGTGACTCACGTTTGCAAAGGTCATAGGCTAAAGGGCAACGATCGTTTAGAGAGCAACCGGTAATGACTTTGGTGTTTTCCCCGAGTTTCAATTCAAAGTCGGGATTATCCAATAATCCACTGGCGAACTGCAGGCCTTTGGAATAAGGCTGGCTGGCGGTTTCATAAAAATGACCGGAGGGAGCGTCTTCTACCATTTTACCGGCATAGAATACGGCGATTCGGGATGCGACATAACGTGTGGCGGCCAAATCATGGGAAATGAAAATAGCGGAAAACCCCACGTCCCGCTGTAGGTCTTTGATCATATTGAGTACCTGAGCCTGAACAGATACATCCAATGCGCTGACTGCTTCGTCAAAAAGAACGAATTCGGGTTTGGTAATCATGGCCCGGGCAATGGAGACCCGCTGTCGCTGACCGCCAGAAAGCTCATGAGGATAACGATATTGGTAATTACCCGGTAAACTCACCCGTTCAAGTATTTCCCCCACCCGCTGTTGCTGCTCCCGGGAAGAACCTGCCTTACCGAGTAGCTGTAGGGGTTCTATCACCGAGTCACCTACTTTCATCATGGGGTTTAGTGACCACTTCGGGTGTTGCAATACGGCTGCAAATCGACCCGCACGTTCCCTGCGAGGGATACTGGCAAGGGGTTTTCCGTGGTAGGTCAATGTGCCAAGCGTGGGTTTGAGCCTGCCAATAAACAAATTACCCAGTGTACTTTTCCCTGACCCGCTTTCGCCAACCACGCCAATAACTTCACCCGCTTCAACGCTTAGATCAACATTTTGAAGTGCATGAACCGCCCGTCGCGCCCAGGGTGGACCTGCCCAGAAATCAATGCTTGCATTCTGCGCTTCCAGTAAGGCCATTAGTTTGACTCCTGTTGCAAATCGCGCCAACGATGGCAGAGGATGTGCCAGTCTTCGGTAATGTTATCCTGTTCCGGGCGTGTGCGATCACAGGACTTCTCCCCGGAATTTCTCAAGGCAAAACGGCATCGGGGCTCGAAGGCACATTTTTTGGATGCGCCCTGAAGAGCAGGTGGAATACCTGGAATAGTATGGAGCATCTCACCGGGTTTTTCGTGACCCGCGGACGCGGCCAGCAATGCCTGAGTATAGGGGTGTGCTGGCGCGTTAAATACCTCCTGGGTCGGTCCGTGTTCAACTACTCTGCCCGCGTATACCACCGCAATGCGATCACAAAAACGTTTCATGGCATTCAAGTTGTGGCTCAATAGCAACAAGGTGATATTTCTTTTTCGGCTTTGGTCTCTAAGCAATTCCAGCACTCGGGTAATGACAGAAGCATCTAGCGCGCTGGTAGCTTCATCCGCAATGATCACTTTGGGATCCCCCACCGTGGCCATGGCAATCACCACCCGTTGAGCCATTCCACCAGATAATTCATGGGGCCATGCTGCGGCCACCCTGCTGGCGTCTGTAAGCCCGACGCTCTGCAGTGAATTCACGACGTCTTCGTCACTCAAGGGAGGGTTTACTGCATTTTTCACTTGCCAGCCAATTCGCTTGGTAGGGTCCAGTGTGGCGATTGGGTCCTGAAACACATAACGTAATTCCTGTTGGCGAATTTCCTGCATATCCTCAACTTCGATATCCCATACAGATCTTCCAAGTAGTGTCAGTTCTCCGGATTTGGGTCTAACGCCGTCGGGCATCAAACGCCCCGCAGCAAAACCAATGGTACTTTTTCCTGATCCGCTTTCTCCAACAATACCCAGGATGGTCCCTCCAGGGACCGCCAGGGTCACACCGTCAAGGGCACGAACCACTTCGGGAGGGTGTCCAAACTCCAGAACCAGGTCCTGGATGTTCAGCGCCAGATTATCAGCAGCATTATTCACTGGGGTCATTCGATCAATTTACTTGCTTCTGTACTCGTCATTTCTATTCCCGGGAACTGGTCTACTCCAGAGGTCTGGGCTGGGCGGGTTCGATGATGGAGCGGGCAGCATCACCCACATAGTTGACGCAGAAAATTGCCAGTGTTAGCACTGCCCCGGGTGCCAGCACCATCCAGGGGGCGATATTGAGAAACGCACTGCCTTCCCTCAACAATGCTCCTAATGACGAAGCTGGGGGTTGTACCCCAAGCCCGAGGAAGCTCAAACTACTTTCAATGATCATGCCTATGGAAAGCAAATAAGCAGTTTGTACCACGGTGACCGAGGCAACATTGGGGAAAATATGTTTAAACAGAATACGGGCGGTTGAGGCGCCAGAAATCTGGGCCGCTACGACGAAATCCCGATTTACTACTCCAATGGCTGCGCCGCGAACGACTCTGACCATGGTCGGTAGCACAATGAAAAAGATGGCAACGATAGCAGCGAAGGAGCCCGGGCCGATAATCGCTGAAATGATTAGTCCAAAAATTAGCGAAGGAAAAGCAAATAGAACATCTGCCATTCTCGCGATAAAGGTGTCGAAGATTCCCCGGTACCAAGCGGCTGCCATGCCAATAAAGGAACCGACAATCCCTGCGGCAACTACCGCGGTCACAGAAAGCAGAAATGTCAATCGAATACCTTCAAGAACCCGGGCAAGAACCGAACGACCCAAATTATCCGTACCGAATAGCCATTGTATTGTTGGTGCACTACGACGGGGGCCAGAGGCAATATTTTTGTAGTCGGCAATGGCCAGATATGGTTCGATGATGCCAATAAAAATCATGCTTAACAATATGAGAACCATGATAACTGTTGTTGGACCTGCTACTCGAAGGAGACGGGTAAATCGCTGTCCAGGGGATGGGTTGTTTGCACCCGCCCCGGAATCTTCTATAAGGACGTCACCATGCCCATTATCATGTGTAGAAGCGGAATCATGTATAGAAGTGGGCGTATCAGAGTCCGATGAATCCGAAAAGCTATTAGCCATCATTCTTCTCCGTAACTCTGGGGTCGATGATTCCATATAGGATATCGGCGATGGTATTGGTTAGCACAAAAGCGGTCGCCGTTAGAATGACACCAATTTGAACCACTGGATAATCCCGCCGAGTAATGGAATTAACCAATAGGCGGCCAACGCCGTCGAGACTAAAAACTGTTTCTACCAATACAGTTCCTCCGAGCAGATAACCGGCAACGATAGCAAAAATTGTAATGACAGGAATCAGTGCGTTACGAAAAATGTGTTTGGAGAAGATGTCCTTCGGAGAAAGGCCCCTGGATACCGCTGCTAGAATGTGATCCTGTCCAATGACTCCGAGGACGCTGCTCCTCGCGGTTGCCAATACCAAACCGAGGCCAGTAATCGACAAGGTGAATGCGGGCAATATGGCGTATTTCAGATTTTCCATAAGACCTTCGGAAAGAGGTGCCCATCCTCCGGCTTTGAGCCCCAGGGAATTGACTGAGAATGCGTAAACCAGCAGTGAGCCCAAAACAAAATTAGGTATGGACATCAAAAAAGTACTGGAATGTCTGCCAACCTGAGAGGTCCACTTTTTATGAAACATGCCGGAAATGATGCCCATTGGAAAACCAATGAAGGCAATGATCATGAGTGCCAGAAAACCAAGCTCAAGGGTCAGAGGCAGTCTTTGGACGATTTCGTCAATGACCGGTTTGTTGGTCACCAATGAGGTGCCAAAGTCCCCCTGAAGCAGTTTCCCCAGCCACAGGATGTATTGTTCGAGAGCAGAACCATCCAGTCCGTATTCAATAGAAATGGCTTCTCGATCTGCTTCACTGGCCAATGGGAAAAAGAGATCAGCATAGGAGCCTGGAATGAGGCGCATGCCGAAGAATACCAGGGTAGCGACACCGGCAATCGTTAATGCGGCGAGACCCAGTCTCGCCGCAATGAACAACAAATATGAAAAAAGATTTTTTATCAAATTTTCATTTCGAAGGTTTCGACACCGGACAGAATGTCGTTCTGTGCCTGTTCCCTGGAAGGTGACATTGTAACTCTATCCGATCGCCAGGCAATGGTATCGATGTCGGTGCACAGAGGTACTTTCACCGCTTCCTCGTTCAGGATTTCATACGCCTTTTGCAAAGAAGGCGTAATTTCATCCCCGGTAGACTCCAGCACGGCTTTATTTAGTGCTGCGGAGTACTCTGGGTTTTCTGGGACATAGCCTTTAGTAAATCGGGACATTTCTGGCGCCCACCAGTGAGCGGTAATTATTAGTGGGTGGGCAAACCCGGTATACCGACTTACTACCATTTGCATGTCACTTGGATTAGTTCCCCAGGTACGTTTAGCCCAAACCCCACCATCAACCACTTCAAGCTCCAGATCCAAACCAATTTTGGCCGCACTTTGTTTGAGAACCTGAGCAACCGCACTCAAGGTGTCGCCCTCGCGTACCAGCACTTTGATTTTATTGGTGGGAAGATTGGCCGCTTCGATCATGGCCTTGGCTTTTTCGATATCAGGCTCACGGATAGGCAGTTTGCTGTCATCAGTTAGGCCCCATTGAGTCCAACCATAAGTTAATCCTGCACGGCCAGCGAAAGCAAATTCGATAAGCTGCTTACGGTCAATACACATAGCCACGGCCTGGCGAACGCTCTTATCCAGGAAGGGAGAACCCTCTGCCACGGCATTCATGCCGATGTAATAAAAGTCAGTGGTATCCAGGCGGGAGATCTCGATGTCTGGTGCACCTTCCAGCAGGGCAGGTGCATCTGGGTTGCCGTCAAAGGAAGCAGCATCGATGGAACCATCACGCAGCGCGGCGACTAGACTCTGTGCCTGGGGAATGGTCCTGACAACTACTGTATCTGTTTTTGGTGCGCCGCCCCAGTAGTGGGGATTCGCTTTTAACACCCAGCGGTCGTTCGCAGTATGGCTTTCAACGGAATAGGGGCCTGTACCCATGAACATGTCAGTTTTGGGGTCCCATTCACCACTTGCTTCCTCCACGGTGGGAACGATGCATACTAATGTGGCTGCTAGCGAACTTAAGGCCACATTATTGGGCCCATTGAATTCGATGGAGAGTTTATTCCCATCCATGGCGGTAATGGCGGTTTTGTTACGCAGTAATAAACCCCAGGGATTACCTTTCGATTTTAATGCGCGATTGAGGCTTACCGTAACATCCTCCATGGTCATGGCGCGACCATTGGCGAACACGGCATTGTCCCGAATGGTGAATACTAGCGTGTTACCTTGCCATTCCCAGGCGGTTGCAATGGACGGCTGTACTTCGAAATTATCGTCCAGTGTGACTAAAGAATCGTAAACCATGTGCTGGATATGCCAGGAGGATGACAACTGTGAACTATGGGGATCAAGGTGTTTGGTTTCCCGAATGCGGCCAAAGGTAAAGGTGCTGCCTTCCGCAGCCATTGCCATATTGCGTATACCTAACATGCCCGTTGTTAAACCGAGAGCGGCTACCCCCTTAACGAAATCTCGCCTGTTTATGCCCAAATGTTTGTCGCTCATCGTTTTTCCCCTCCACAGGATGCTAGTATTGGATTTATTATTTACAGCGGTACTGAATACAGTATTCAATTCAAGTTTGCAATAAAACTAAATGGGAATCAACATGATTAACTATCTATTTGGAATCTGACGTATGAGCGAGCTTTACTATGAATCTGCGATTACTCAGGCTCAATGGATAAAAGAAAAAAAGATCAGTGCCCGGGAGCTGTTAGAGCTCCACTTTAGCCGAGTGGATGCGGTCAATCCCATTATCAATGCGATTATCTGGGAAGATCGTGAACGGGCCTGGGAATTGGCCGGACAACAGGATGCATTGCTGGCGAAACAGGGTGTGGATGGTCTTGGTTCTCTTTATGGCGTACCAATTACCGTGAAAGAAGCCTTTGACCTCGTGGGTAGTCCGAGTACCTGGGGAAATCCAGCATTGGCTGAAAATAGGCCGGATACAGATGCGGATGTTGTGCAGCGTTATAAATCAGCTGGAGCCAATATTTTTGGTAAAACCAATGTCCCGCTGAATCTTGTAGAATGGCAGAGTTTTAACGAAATTTATGGCACTACCCTAAACCCCTGGGACCTCACCCGCACACCTGGGGGTTCATCGGGAGGATCATCCGCCGCATTAGCAACGGGTATGACCGCTCTGGAAGCGGGCAGTGATATTGGCTCTTCCATTAGAAATCCAGCACATTATTGTGGTGTATTTGGATTAAAACCAACATGGAATGTGATCCCTTTACGGGGCCATATGCCGCCGGGTTGGGTCAGTGACATTGATATCGCAGTAACCGGGCCGATGGCACGAAGTGCACAGGATCTGAATCTTGGATTTAATGTTCTGGTTGGGCCGGATCAATTTGGAAAAAATGCATGGCGGACACATTGCCCGGATGATAGACGAGTCCGGTTAAAGGAATTCAGGGTCGCTATCAAACTCGATGATGGGGCGAGCCCCGTGGATAAGACCTATATTGAACAACTTGCTTTGTTCGCTGACAAACTGGCAGCGGAAGGAGCCACAGTGGTTTTCGATTGTGAACCTGATATCCAAAGTCAGGAATATTTTGATCTATATTTAAAGCTATTAGGTGCCGCTCGCTCAGTGGGAGTGACCGATGCCGAAATCGAGCAAATGCGCAATATCCCCAGAGAGGAAGACAACCCTGAAAGTAGAAAACTTCTGGATCGCCGAATAGAGGGTATGGTGATGTCTCATGGGGAATGGCAAGTCACCCATAATGAACGTAGAAAAGCGCGACTGAAGTTCGATAGGTTTTTTGAAGATTATGACATATTGCTTTGTCCTGTTTGTGCCTCTACTGCATTTCCCATCGATGAAATGGGTGGTCGTTATGAACGAAAAATCACGGTAAATGATCGTAAGGTAGGAGAGGTGCTTCAGATGTTCTGGGCTGGGTATTCCGGTGTAGTTGGTTTACCAAGTGCGGTAGGACCTATCAGTTTATTGGGGGGACTACCCGTTGGTTATCAGGCCATTGCAGGCCATGGCAAGGATCGCACTGCGTTGGCTTTTAGTATGGCTGTGGAGCGCGAAATCGGTGGTTTTACGCCACCACCGGATTTCATTTAATTTTTCGCGTTATCCAAACCATTCCGGACGTGACCCAAATCTCATATCGAACCTATAAATCGTACGACTAAATCATACTATTGACTCAGATCGCTGTTAGGGGGTATCCCGATAAATAACTGGATCAATGACCGAAACCCCGGTACTCAGGATTCTTTGTACAGCCAGTCCAACCTGCAAAACTAATGCGTCGCCTTTAGGTGGACCAACCAACTGGATACCCACCGGCATACCACTTTCCGTAAACCCAATGGGCATGGCAAGAGCGGGTAGAGCAGTGGTAGTGGCGAGAAACGAAAATCGTAACCAATCTACGTAATCGGGTACCTGGTTTTCATCGACGGTCAAAGGGTATTCTTCCTCTACCATGCCGGGTTCCAGGCCCACTACTGGTATGGCTAGCACATCATAGTTATCCAGAAACATGCGCATCCGTTGATATAGGTCGGTACGGTTTCTCATGGCAAGATAGATATCATGGGAGGTTTGAGCCTGTCCGGTCGCGATGTTTCCTTTCAGGGTCGCCTTGAAATCTTTTTGAATAGAGTCTGGAACAAAGGCATTCACCGCACCATAGTGCATTCCCCTTAAACTAACGTAGGTTTCATAAAGTTGGGGTAAATCGGGGCAATTTTCTTCAATTATGATTCCGCCTTTTTCCAGTTCGTCCATGGCAGCGCCCATGATAGCGCGAATATTGCTCTCTACCGGAGCAAAACCATTTTGATCTGGGCTAAAGGCAATACGAATATCGGACCGCTCGACTTTGAGGGCATCCTGAAAGGAGCAACGAGGTTCATCCATGCTCAGCGGTTGCCTGGGGTCGAATCCCGCCATCGCATCGAGAAACAAAGCGGTGTCTTCAACATCCCGGGCCATGGGTCCTGATATTCCTTCCATTAGAAAGGCTGCTGGTTCCGGTCCACCTCCAGCTCGCCCGGGAGTGGGACGAAATCCGCACACGCCGCAATAGGCGGCGGGTGTACGCAGTGATCCAGCCAAATCAGATCCCTGGCTCAACCAGACTTCGCCGGTGGCCAGAGAAACCGCTGCGCCCCCGGATGACCCCCCAGCGTTTTTTCTGGTATCCCAGGGATTACGGGTATAGCCAAAAACTTTATTAAAGGTATTGCCTCCAGCACCGAATTCCGGGGTATTGGTTTTTCCCACAACCACTCCCCCGCGATTTTCCAGGCGTTCAACCAGAGGGTCGCTCTTTGGTGAAACATTGTCCTTTAGTCCGATGGAGCCGAATGTGGTCTTCACGCCGGAGACAGCGGTAAGATCCTTGATGGCCAGAGGAATTCCCCCTAGCCATCCAGCGTAGTTACCATGTTGCAAGGAATTTTTTTCGATGTCCTTTAGTGATTCATAGGCTCTTTCTTCACAAAGAGTCGGTGTAGCATTCACGTCGGGTTCAACCTGCTTTATCCGTTGAAAGCTTGCATCAAGTAATTCTCTGGGAGAAATCTTTTTGTTTTTTAATAGTGCCACGACTTCCCGGGCAGGTAGCTTACAAACCTCTGGTCCAGTGAACGGTGGTTGCGGATTTGAATGATTCGTCGTCATGTTAGTGATTGACTTAGTGTGGGCGCAAAGACCCTGATAATGATTTGGTTTGTTATAGCCCGGTTTGTCGGGGTCTAAGCTGATAGAAGTCTAGTGAGACCCATGGCATTACCCAGGTGGCACCAGGTAGAGGGCTATCGAAAAATACTTCAATAATGAGAACAGTGAAATGGCTCCGGCAGTGGTACATAGATGCTTATACTCGACCTTGCCATTTCACTTCTTTCTCCAGTTCTTCAGCTACCTGAAGGCAGATCCCGTCATCATGCATAGCGCCAATCAGTTGAACTCCTACAGGAATGTTGTTGTATTTTTCGACGGGCACTGATGCTGATGGTAACCCCAGGAGATTAACCAGATACAAAAAGCGTTGGGCGTGCATCATTTGCGGTATCTTTTCGGGAAATCGGAAATCCTCGTCATTGAGGAAGGGTTTCTGAGCGGATACCGGGAGTAGAAATGCATCAATATCTTCAAACATCTGACTCCAGATACGTTGCAGTCGAGTCCGCTGATTCATTGCTTCGAGGAAATCCTTTAGGTTCAGTTCACGATAGCAGCTGGTATAGGCTTCAAAAACCCGGATAACTTCCTTGCTACCAATCTGATGAATGGTTTCTCCACTAAGTACTCCTGTTTCGGTGAATAGCAGTTCTCCCCAGGTGTTTACCGCATCCAAAGCGCTCGGTGGAGGCATTTCGACAAGTTCATGTCCGGCATCGGTTAATGCATCCACCGCTTTTTTAGTTGCATCCGCTACTTCATGGTCTACACCATCTCCGAAAGCGTCGATGAACCAGGCGATTTTCCATGGTGGCTTTTTAGGGCGGCCACTGTTTGGGGCACCGTTCCATAATGGATCAAAGGCGGATTTTCTTGCCATGGATTGCAACCCTAATCTGACGTCGCCAATGCTTCTGGCGATAGGACCTTGCACAGACATAAGTTGGGTAATGGGTGGGCGTTCTGGTCCGCAAGGATTGCCGCTGGCGATTCTCCCCAGAGAGGGACGAATGGTGGCCACCCCACAACAATAGGCTGGGTATCTGAGTGATCCACCGAGATCATTACCATGGGCAATACATCCTATACCGCTTGCAACCGCGGAGGCCGCCGCCCCACTTGATCCACCCGGAGTGATGTCAGGGTGCCAGGGGTTACGAGTCACTCCATAAATGGGGTTTGAGGTAAACCATCTAATTGAAAACTCAGGGGTGTTTGTTCTGCCAATAATAATCGCCCCGTCCTGTTTCAGGTTCTTGATCACCGGCGAGTCTTTGTCTGCGGGCGAATGATTAAGAGCAGGTAGGCCGTTCGATGTGCAGGATCCGATCTGATCCACATTAATTTTTGTAGTGATCGGTACGCCGTATAGTGGAGGAAGTCCACTTTTCTGCCATTGGTCGTCCATTCGACTCGCCTGCTCAAGGCTTTGTTCCACATACGATTCCACCACGGCATTTAGTCCCGGATTGACCGCTTCCATATTTTGTAAGTGAGCTTGGGTGACCTCAACACAACTGACTGTCTTTTCACGGATGTTTTCCGCAGTTTTTTGTGCCGACCAGCTGATTATTTCATTCATGAATACCCCTGTTAGCTCTGAACTCACACTGTTGTTGGAAATAAAAACGTTTCATCATTCAGGTTATGCAAATTTTTTCAGCCCTATTTAAGACCAATGAATGAGCGGATGCAACCGGGGACTGGGGTAGAACTGGTTTTCTGGTTAGCAGAATCTGGTGTGGTTACTTTTTTTGGAACACTTAACCCCTTTTCCAGAAACTCTACGTTTATGGGTTCAAGATCAGACATAACACGATTAATTCAAAAAAGGAGAACACCATGAAGTTTCCTATCCAGAGTTTGCTAATTGAGGCGGTTATCTCGATAGTGGGTTGTACCAGTGAGTCAGGAAAAAAACAGCCCCAGATTGCATCTTCCCAGGCAGTGCCTCAACCCCTCGTAAAGCCCGTAGCCACGTCGTTAATGAGGCCCCGAGCAAAAATGGCGGGTACTGCAATGCTATCTACGGCCGTTTCGGCGGTGACAGGAAGACAGGGATCGGTTTCTGCATCCCCTGTTTTTACCCCGGCATTGGAAGCATCCCTGCCGTTGTATTCCGCGAATGCAGAAAAGTACCTGAACTACCCGGATAATCCGGTGAAGTCAGTAATCAGAGAACCTATCTCTACATTTAGTGTGGATGTGGATACTGCGGCCTATAGCAATATCCGCCGCATGTTGGATCGGGAAGGGCGGATGCCTCCGTCGGACGCGATCAGAGTGGAAGAGTTAATCAACTATTTTGACTACGACTATCAAATTCCTGAGGCCCTGGATACGCCGTTTTCGCTGGTTACCGAAATCGCCCCAGCCCCCTGGAACGACCATCGTTATCTACTACAAATTGGCCTTAAGGGATATGAGCCGATTCCTGAAAAACGCCCGAATGCGAATTTAGTATTCCTGGTTGACGTCTCTGGCAGTATGCAGTCAGCGGACAAGCTACCTTTGTTAAAACGTTCTTTGAGCCTGTTAGTGAACCGTATGACAGAACAGGACCAAATTGCTTTGGTAGTCTATGCTGGAGCAGCGGGACTGGTGCTTGATTCCACATCAGTTCAGGAAAAATATAAAATACTTGATGCTATTGAAGGATTAGAGTCTGGTGGTAGCACCAATGGTGGGGCGGGAATTCAGCTTGCTTACGACATCGCGGCACAAAACTACATTGAATCTGGCATCAACCGTGTGATCATTGCCAGCGATGGCGATATGAATGTGGGGCTGACGGACCATGGCGAATTAATTGAACTTGTTGAACGAAAACGGCAATCTGGTATTGCGTTGACAACCCTGGGGTTTGGCGCGGGAAACTATAACTATGCGTTGATGGAGCAGTTGGCGGATGTGGGAAACGGGAACGCCGCTTACATCGATTTAATTTCAGAGGCGCAAAAGGTTTTGGTGAATGAAATGAATTCAACATTATTAACCATTGCCAAAGATGTCAAAATTCAGATTGAATTTAATCCAAATCAGATTCTGGAGTATCGATTGATTGGGTATGAAAATCGCATGTTGAATCAGGAAGACTTTAAGAATGACAAGGTTGATGCAGGGGATATTGGGGCGGGGCATACGGTGACGGCATTTTATGAAATCACTCCCGCAGGCAGCGATTATGGTTTGTTGCCTCAATCCCGTTATGAAGCAAAACCACAATCCCGGAATTCCTACCAAAATGAAATTGCATTTATTCGTCTTCGGTTTAAGCAGCCAGATGGGAAGGCGAGTCGGGAAATTATCCACCCGGTTACCGTTAAGGAAATGAAACCTGAATTATCCATGGCCACGGATGATTTCCGCTTCGCGAGTGCCGTTGCGGGATTTGGGCAATTATTGAAAAATGGGAAGCACATGGGTGACTGGAATTTGGAGCAGGCCATAGAGTTAGCTAGAAATGCAAGAGGAGAGGATTCCCATGGTTATCGTAGTGGATTTATCCGTCTTGCTGAACTGGCGAATTCCATTGGCACGCTTTAGCGTATTGGCCCGGTTCATCTGTTTGGTTCATCGATTTGGCTCATCTATTTGATTCGGCGATTTGATTTATCCATTCAGTTGACTGATGTGGCATATTAATTAGGCATTCCAGTGTAGTGAAAATCCCTTTTTCCCAATTAAGGAGTGATGAGTCGTTGATGCTAGGTTATCAGCGTGGAGACGCTGGAGCTTTCGATGTTCTCTATCAACGTCATAAAAATTCGCTGTTTAATTATCCTACAATAGTTGTCAAAATAAAACCCTGGTGGAGGATCTCGCCCACGATGTTTGGCTCTCTGTTATTCGACGGGCAGAAGCTTACCACCCCAGTGCTGCGTTTCGCACTTATCTGTATCGCATTGCCTGGAACCGGTTAATTGATCATTGGCGTAAGCATGCCAATGAATTTTCTGATCATCAATTTGATGAATCAATTCACAGCACCACAGAGGATGATTGGTGCCAGAGTGAATCATCATTGGTGATGGATGAGATCCGCAGCGCTATTGGGAAGCTCCCAATGGACCAACGAACAGCATTTTTACTAAAAGAAGAGGGGTTTTCTCAAAAGGAGATTGCGGACATCACTGACACAAAACCAGAAACGGTAAAAAGTCGGTTGCGCTACGCAAACCAGGCGCTACGTAAATTTATCGAGGCCATGGTATGAAAAGCAGTCCATCAGAGTTATATCATAAATTACCCAAAGCTGATTCTCCGGATCATTTGGACCATCGTATCCTTGCCACAGCCCAACAGTTTGCTCCCCATGGATCGACGCCGAGGGTAAGGCGGTGGTTAGTGAGCTGGCTACCTATTACCACAATGGCGTGTGTGATTGGTCTGACCGTTATGATTGTGCAACCTGGTTTTGAGGCCACGAGACAACAGGAGGTTGACTCAGCCCCACCGCTAATATCCGCTCAGTCCGGGAGCATACCATCGGTGGAAACGGAGTTGATGCAAGACAGGGTGGGGCGCTCCTATCGGGGGGCGGATTCTAGCGAAATCATGGCAGTGGATCAGGTCAATCAACAGCCCGTTGCATCTGTCCTGTCAACACAGTCGAAGCCGTTACCTTCAATGGCAATGGCCGAGTCCGCCGCTACATCAACAATGCGCGCCAAAAAGTCACCTGCTCCTGGTAAGTTTCCTCAGCAATTCGATGCACTAAATAGTGTTGAGGTACTACTGACCCATGGGGAAGTCAGGCTGGCGAATGCAGTGATTCAGCATTTCCTAAAAATGTGTCCAACCTGCCAATTGCCGGAGTCGCTTCCCCATTTCATGCCAGGAGGGCAGACTAGAGAAGTCGGGCCAAAGAGGTGAGACTTCAGTGAGTTAACCCATGGCTGTGGGCAGCCAAAGAGTGAGGGTAGGAATAAAAATGAGCAATAGTAAGCGGATAATGTCGGCAATCCAGAAAGGGGTCACGCCTTTGAAAATGGTGCCGAGGGAAACGTCCTTAAGGACTCCTCGTAAGACGAATACATTTAATCCAATAGGAGGTGTAATCAAGCTAATTTCGGTAATAACCACTACCACGATCCCAAACCAGATGAGAACCATTTCGGGATCCACGGCGCCACCGAAATCCAGCGTTAGAACCAGTGGATAAAACACGGGAACTGTTAACAGAATCATCGATAGGCTTTCGAGCACACAACCGAGCACTACGTAGATTAATACGATAGCGAGGATAACGAA